>JGI24021J15306_10003508_pt1 | contig 17732 bp, 14 predicted proteins | sample Ectturendosymbi1_FD_15306 | JGI IMG/M metagenome (IMG submission 15306)
GATGACTTTGACGGCCCGGTAGGTCTTATATTTTGAAAGCTCTTTCGGTAAATTGCAAGGCGACCCTTTTTCGAGGCTTCTCCACAAACTCTCCCCTTCAAGTCAGATAGACCAGGCCAGCTATGTCCAACCCAAATGGCTTACTGAGCCAAAAATTATGGCACTATCTTAACCAGGGCCGCACATTGAATGACATGTTAATGAGGGGCCGAGGGCCGCCCATTGAATGGCTTACTTTGATCTTAGCAAACTAAATTTAGCTTAAGCTAATGTACTGGAAGCGTTCGAAAATCCGAATCCTAGCTGCAATGGTAACAGACGCGATAAAGTGGTACTGAATACCACCTGCAACATAAATGTTAAATTCAAGATTATCAAAATAAGGACAAGTTGTCAGTATATGGGATAGCTTTACTACAGCGAAAACCTAACCTGGGCCCCACAAAACCTGCGACAGGGCCGCGGGTTGGACATAGCTAACTTAAATGATAGTGTTCTCTTTATTGGTCGTGAAGAAATAACGCCCGGATTAATCTGTATAACTTTGGAAATTGAAAAGCATCGTTTTTTTTACCAATAAGCGTACCACGACTCACAAATTGCGCTTCAAACAATTGCTGACAAACCAGCGTAGAATTAATGGCACCTGTCTATTCTTTGAGAAGTACTATCTCTTTGCGTCGGACTCCTGAGCAACCTTTTTTCGTTCGTGTTAGCGCAAGACAGTGCTTTGTGCTAGTTGGAATTGAAAAACAGAAAACTAATGGAATTCATCCTGCTGCCAATGCGAGCTATAATAAAGGATTGTCGAAGTGTGTTGTCAACTTGTTTGACGCAGATAATCTTCGACGAATGCCACAAAGCAAAAAACCTTCTGCCGTCGGGAAGCGGGAAATCAACGAAAACGGGTGCCACTGTGTTGCTGCTGCAGAATCAGCTGCCGAAAGCAAGGTAAGCGTGATAGTGATGTTTCGGAAACTTTCCTACGTCGCAAATATTTGCCCTTTCACGAAGTGTACTACGGCCTAGCAGCATGAGCAACTGGTGGTAATCGCATTAATGACTTTGTTGAATAAAATTCCAGGGTCGTTTACGCCAGTGCGACTGGTGCGACGGAGCCGAGGAACATGGCCTACATGTCCAGGCTGGGTCTTTCGGGCCCAGGGACTGCTTTTCCGGATTTCGCAGACTTTATTCAGGTCAGTATATCAGTTACAGCTGGTCGAACATTGCCATGAAATTATTTGAAAAAAAGTCTTCATATTCTTTTGTCGTGTTGAAAGTAAGCTCGCATCTTCAACTGCACCGTTGCGATGTGAAATCCAACGGTTCCCTCTGTGCTTCCTGGATTTGCTATGCATAGTTCCACTGTCTGTTTTAGAAGGTTCGCACTGCATGTGTTGCTAAACGCAACTGCGATCACTTCCTCCTTCGAACGACGTCGCCAAAGGTTGTAAAAAACCCTCAGCTTTCTGTGGTTGCTGTCATGCGCAATCAGACCGTTCGTCTGAGGCAGCAACGCCTGTACCGTTTTAACTTCGTTCGCATCAGGGCTGTGGAGCCGGTACTCAAATTTCAGGCTCTGGCTCCACCATCTAAAAAATTTCAGGCTCGGGCTCCAATTTTTGGCTCCGACTCCAGCCATCCAAAATTGCTTGGGCTCCGGCTTCGGCTGCACAGCCCTGGTTCGTATGGTAAAACTTGTGTGCACGTCGAATCTCTCATCGGGTTCTTGCGTTCTTTGACAGACGTTCGTATTTTGCAGGCAGTGGAAAAAAGGGGTGTGGGCGCGATGGAACTCGTTGCTATGGACATGAAGCGACGCGGTAGTTACATCGCTCGCCAGTTAAGCTTTTACGGAGTGTCGTTCAGAATAGAAGAGGTCCCGCTAGGTTCATCCTTCGTGCAAATGTACAACAAAGCTGTCAAACTGGTAACATATTACTCCTGGATTTGCACCTGTGCTCATTTTTCAATCTTTTATTGCTCACACTTTGCTCCTGCTGGATTATTTTTTATTTAACAGCAGCGTTACATCCATGTGGATTGCAAGACTATTGTTGGTTTTACCTTATACAGCTCAACACTACATTTTTAACACTGTTGTTGACGAAAGGTTGCGAGGATGTTCTAGAAGTGGTGATCGTGCATTTGTTTGCTTTGTTCGTTTCTGCATGCATCAATCGGACTCCGAAGCTTTGCCGTACTTTGTTTAAAAAGTCAGTGATGCTACCCTTGACCGCTGCTCGATAGGCTTTCAAGTATTTGTCATACGATCTTGGAAGCCAAAAATCCCACATCAAAGTAAATGTAGGTTAAATTAGGGTTGTTAAGCGAAACAGAAAGCAAGTGCATTTGTTCACCGTACTTGTTTTGACATTGTGGCTTTACAGCTAAATTTTCAACACACGGGTTTGCATAGTTTTTAAGGAACCCCAGCATCAGTGGTTACGTTTGCGAGGCAGAAACTGTTTAACAGTTTTAATTAATGTGTACCTTTTGTGTGTTGCATTTTATTCTTGTAAAATCGTGGCTACTAAAGCCTTACATGTTTTTAGTTACGTTTTTTGTACTATGAATATTGTTACTCAGATTTCATTTCGAGTTTCACCAAACAGTGCTCTCAGGGCTGGTGTTTGTGGAGAAAGTACCGGTAGATTAACCAGCCGCTGATGTCGTTCGTTTAAAGCTGCTTCCGTTGAACAACGTAATATAAGGCGCCTTTCGGCGGTTTGTAACATCCTGTTCATGCTGTTCAGTGGGTAACAGCTCGCGAGGCTTTCCAAGCAGCGGCCGCCATGATTGAGGCCGAGTTTCACATGAAGAAGTCGATGTGGGCGCAGTTCTGGTCGGCACATCAAAGGTTTTTCAAATACCTGTGCATTTCCGCAAAGGTGTGTTTTGAGTTTTACTCACAGCGAGGGAGGAGGTGTATCATCTCTGCTTGTGTAGCGAATCATTGAAACAGTTGTGTGGTAGTTCTACGCGATTTCATATACATTACTCCGAAGCATTGTTTGTCTTTGAAAACAAGTGTTAAACCCGGTGCTCTTAGTTTTCCTGACAACTGCTGTAATGCCGCGGGTAAAAATTGCGCTTGTCACTTGATAAACCTGAACTAAGTTGAATTAAAGTACGTCGTCAAGTGATCCACGCATTGCTAAGTAGCATTTGCGGCATCTCTGCATGATTAAAAGCTCAAAGCCGCTCGTGTCAGGTGCTGGAGCACATTCTCAGTGTTGTATCCTGATTGACCTGACACGCACTATTCCGTATGTTGCAGGTCGCTCACACGGTAACGCTTTGTCGTGAAGCAGCGAAGCATGGCAAGTGCGTCGTGATTGGCCTGCAGTCGACCGGCGAGGCGGGCACTGTGAATGAGCTGGAAAAGTGCGGCGGAGAACTGGACGACTTTGTTTCCACTGCAAAGTAGGTGCAGCGCGGTGTTGCGAGTTTTGAAAAGATCTTCCCCGCGTCGGCTTGAGCTTGCGCGGTACAGTAACGTCTCGACATTTTGTTTCTGTCACGCCGGCTAAATTGCTGAGCGACCTGGAAAGGGTGCCGATCAGTTCCGTATGCTGTTTGACGTTTATTCGTAACATTAAACTAGTTTGTCGCTTGACTATCTGCACAATATTAGGCCTAAGCATGCCTGGCTGGGCATCGTCGACTATCTGTTATTTTCTTATTCTGTTACTCAGTCATTGGCTTTTATTGTCTATTAGCTTTTGCTGACTGTGAGGTGTCACTACGGTGCTGACCAGCTGCGCACCACATGCGGGTAAACTGTCCGTGAGCGTTTCACGTCTGGTCGACCGTAACTGTGAAAATCATTCCCAGCATTTGGCGAACTGCAAACTGGTTTTCATGTTCAGGAACGTCCTTGAGAATTTAATCGAGAAGCACTTTCCTGCGCCCGACAGGCAGCGAGTGGCAGCAGTGCTTGGTAAAGATTTCTATAAATTTTCTGAAACGGAGAACGCGACCAAAAAGCGCAAACGTCCTTCGAGCCGGCAGGTAGCTCATTATTTTGTTTCTGGTTTTGTTAAACTATTTTTTTTGCGGAGAGAAGCTGTGAGACTCATTGCCGTTAAATGCAACGTGCTGTGACTGTGTATCTGTTTTGTTATTCTGAGCATCTTCGCAAGCTTAATGATTCACAATTATTTTTTCTATTTATTCTGTTCATTGTTGTAAGCTCCTTTGTCTGCTGCAATTTGTTGTTATAGTCTTGCTGTCCAGTTATTGTTCCCAATATATTTTTCCTCGTTTGTTCTTAATACTTCCACCACACGTGCCACGCGTGATCACGTTCTCAACCGATTTTAAACGATCACCTGTTCTTTTTATAGAGCAGTCCTATGTCGTACAAGAATCAAACTTGAAAGCTCTTGCGCCAATTGTTGTTGAAGCTATGATAGTAGTGAAGTTGGACAGCTTTGCTTCGCGATGTAGTTCATGGCAAGATGAAACAATGTCCATTGTAGCATGCCCGAGATCAGCTTGGTTAAGACAAAAGGCTTTTGTTTTTGCAGCAGTGGAAGCCCTGGTTTTGTCGTTGATTCAGGGCAAAAAGCTGGTACTTGCTCAACCGAATTCATGTCGCATATCACGTATTTTTACGTGGATCCCACCATTGTTGTTAAACTCCCCGAGGGTAAAAGGATGGAATCACTGCGAAAGTTTATTTTCTTTGTGACACAGTGTTGAGATGTTGTAGTACTAGTTTTCACTCCCGCATAAGTGTTGAGATGTTGTAGTACTAGTTTTCACTCCCGCATAAGTGAAAGCTTGCGTTTCCAAGGAATTGGTATTCGTCAGCGGACAGAAAACAACAGTTTCAATCGTTTGGTTTCCGATGCTAAATTATTGCGAAAAATATTTGATTTTTGCCGTGTTCTTGCAGATGCACGCGTCTGCCAAAAAGCCACGAAGGGGTTCAGTTTCCAGCGATGACGACGGCTCGTCGACCAGTGAGTCAGCAAACGAGGCCGAAATCGCTGAGTCACTTTCTGACCAAAGCGACGATTACGCATCTGACTTCAGTGGTCGTTCGGCAGCGACCAGCGATGAAGATATTGGAAGAATATTCGGCTTCAACCAATCAGACAGCGAAGGTTAATACCCGATATTCTTATATTATCCAAAATATTTTGGTTACATTCGTTTTATTGAGTTCGTAATTTACCCCATTGTTTCATCAGGTGGTCGCAAATCTTCCTTATCTAATGAAAATATGGCGGACATAGAACGAAAGAGCGATATTGAGTTTAATGTAACACAAGATATTGTATCAGCAAATTTGTATAGCAAAACTATCGCAACTACCCGTGTAGCGTATTGCGTATGACAGGTCGAACAGAATATACCGGTTCTTGACATGATTACCAAAGATTGACTTATGTCTAATCGTGAATTTATTTCATGATAGATTAACATTCAAATCTGAAATTCTATAAAGCTGTCAGTGACACCGATTCAGTTGGCATAGAAGCAATAAAGGATTATGATTAGACCAGAAAAAATATATTGGGCGTGTTTTTCTTTATTGTCAATGTTGGCGTTGCTCGAAGTTGACTGTGATATAGTGTTGTCCAGATTATATAATTTTTGACATTTGGAGGTCGAACTCGAGTCTTCTCTTTATTTTGGAATTTTTGTTCTTCCAGATTTCACACTTGTACTGTAAAGTAGTGGAGTTTACTGCGACTCCCCATTTTCCGAGTTAAAGTATTTGCGTTATTTACAGAAGAAGAAAGTCCGGTTAAGCCAACAGGGAGACGAAACAAGCGACGCAAGTCATCTGAGCCTGACAACGAGCCTGAAGATCCAGGTGATAGTAGTGGCCTACAGTTGGAGCAACTAAAATCCGAATTCAAAGCAAAAGAGAAAGCAGAACCTCGTGGCTTACTGGACAGCCTTGACCTCGTTTCAGGTACACTCAGGTCCCGATGGTAATTCTCTTGCCTTGTTGGATGTAAACGTAGTAATGAAACGGTTTTGTTCTTTCCTTTGAGAGGACCGGATTGTATTCATTGTCGGTGTCTATCGTCAGTGGCTGGGTTCTCGATTTTTGATGAAGCTACTGATGCAAGAGAACGGTATTAAAGGAACTAGCGATACACCTACGTTTGTCGTTAGCGTTTGAAAAACACGAAATGTTAAATTTGGTTGTTTTAGGGCGCATTAATGCTGTTTTGTCGAACTAATGTTGTATATTGATAAAACTAAAGCTGAAAATGATATATACTGCATTAAAAATGTAAATTCAACTCAACACCTTCAAATGGTAAGTGAACACCACAACTGGTTTCCTGTAAACGTGACCTTTGTTTTCGCAGGGACCTTATCGTCCACCTTGCCCGGCATGGGTCCCGTAGAGCGTGCCCAGGCCCTGAAACGTGAACTGCTCGAAAGGGTGGAAGCTCTGGGCAGTTATCTTCCGAACAACATGCTCGACGAACTGATCGACGCACTTGGTGGCCCTGACAATGTAGCAGAGGTCAGTTCGCCGACTTTCCGCGGTACCTGCAACAAAATATATTCTGACAGCAACGGGAATTTTTGTTTACGTTGTACGCGAGCAAAAGCATACGTGATCGATTCGGACGACGAAGGATGGGTGATGTAATACACAACGCTCGAAATATCACGGCAACTGTTTGCGAAATAATTTTTTCTGCGCGATTGAAATCCAAGCGCAGATCTACTTGCGTAAGAACTGGCGCTTGCCTGCGGCTGCTGAGGAAGGCAGCAAAGATCGGGGATTCTTAAAATATCGAAGTACTTGCCGTGCCACCTGTGGTGATGGAGCGAAACCGTGGAGCAGCGAGGAGCAAAATTATTAGGTGGTATTCGGTCTGAAAAAGCCACCTGCTGCGAGTATACTCGCACTTTTGGACGTCATATTTGCTGGTCGGGAGTTTCGTGTTTAAACTCGGTCTGCTGAAAACTCGGCTGTATTTGTTGTAGTTTGACCCTGTATAAGCATTGACTTCATCAGTACTCAAACTGCGTCTGAGCAACACTTAAAGGTTCAGTTCTGTGCATCTGTGACATCACGTACGTATTGCACAACAGGCGAAACCTGTGGCGGTAAAAAGGGACTGCCTTTGATCTGCTATCGCTTTTTTAACGCCAGGCTTTCGTGAGCGAAGCACGTCGACATTAAAACACTTGCTTTCAGATGACCGGCCGGAAAGGTCGGGTGGTGACCACTGAAGAAGGGAATGTTGAATACCAGACACGTGCGGAGAGCGACGTGCCTGTGGAACTGCTCAACATGACGGAAAAGCAGGTGAGGCGTGCTGTGCTCGGCGTAAACTTTCTCCACGCGCTATCGTGTCGCAAAAGATATTTTGTCCTGAGGCTGAAAGCAACGAGTTTTAGAACGCCGCCTTATTTCACCAGAAGTTCCCAACAGGCTTTGTCGTAACTAAAACAGTTTTTCTTACTTGGGTCCAGTGTGCGTTCAGTTTCTGTTTTCATCTAACCCTCTGCAAGTGCCTGTTCAGGGTATATGGGTGTAAATTAGTATTGCTTCAGTCGAAAGGTGCAGAGCAGTGCATGTTTGAAAACAGGCGTGTCTCGATTTGCATTTTGTCACGGATCATCACACAGGTAAGAGCCGTCGATTTTGAACCATAATAAGAAAATGTTCCTCGTTGGTGGCCCATTCCATTGGTTCCCCGGTCAATTGAACCAGTTGGTCCAAACAAAAAATTTTTCCACCATCAACTAGGCTGACTGAAATGTTTTATGAGCACGGGCGCGCTTTTCAACAACTCAGCGATATTGTTCTCATAAATGAGTTGTTGTTTTCAGGACATTTTTGTAATTTTCACGCACATAGCGTTTGTTTGCCCCAAATGAACAATTACTTATACGACAATCCCTGGCAATCAGCCGCATTCTATGGATCACAGACAAGTTAAAACGAAGTGATTTGATGCATGTTGTCCTTAAGATAACGAACGTGTTACTAGGTCACAACAGGTTGCTTTGACAAACTAATCTGCTGTTGACTCTTCGTCTCAAAAGCGTAACTCGGCTTAGTACTTGTACACACAGCGCTTGCAGGAAAACGTCTTTGACACAATAGCTACGTCAAAATGTTCTATGCACATTGCAAGTAAACGCTGACGACCTCTCAGCAGTTGTGGCAGAAGACTCGAAAGTGATCGATGCACACAGGAGCGCTGCAATCCCAGCGAACGTCGTCTTATTTCGGTGCGATGGGCGGCAGGTTCCGCAGCGTTGTCAGCAATGGTTCGTGGGTTCATTGACTTAATCCAGGATGTGTTGTTGACGATGAATCGCAACCCGCGAGGCAATCTCAGGTCGCAAAGACGCTTTTGCGCCGAAGTCCTGATCGCTTACTTTTCCTCAGTGAGACCTACAGCTCTTCAGTGAGACCTACAGCATAAACCTGTGCATTTGAAAACCCTTCCAGGCAGCGAAAACTCAGTGCCGTGAAACTTTCCAAAATGCTGACATGTTGACTGACAATCACGTGCAGGTGCTTCCTGCCTAATGGAACTTCACAGACTTCAAAGCAAAATCGGGTCGACTCCCCAAAGCAGATTACTGCGCAGTGAGGCAGCTAAGTTTTGACAGGTTGACGATCAACAACAGGTTGAAAATGATCCATGCGCGCCGAATCGAATTCCCTCGTGTACCGCATTCACAATGCTTGCTCGTGCATCAAACATGTATTGTTTTGCACAAAATGGGCATAGTTGCTACAAGCACAGATTCTTGTTTGGAACACGTCTAGTACACATGCCCACGTGGGGCAATTACCATCCCCCCCTGTACTCGAAATATGCAGATTTCCAAGCGTTTGACAGAGCGCATAGAAAAAAATCAGCTGCTTAAAGAATCAACCGCAGCAGCTAACGTTTGTTCTAAGTATGTCCACAGTCACTGGCGTCGGAAGGATTTTTTCCAGGGTGGTGCCACTAGTGGATTATTACGAAAATTTTTCTAGGGGGAGGCAAAAGTAGTGAAATTTGTTTTTTCCTACTCGAAACTAAGAAAACAATCTTTTTGCTGAAAATTTCAACATCCAGGGGGCCAAGACCCCTCTGCCCCCCACACCCTTCCGACGCCCATGTCTACAGAGATGATCGGATAGTGGATTTTTTCTATCTGATCCTATCCTGTTTTTGAAAAATAATATCCGATCCGAATCCTGTTTTGGTTAAAATCGTACTAACCGTATCCGAAAACTATCCGAAAGTGTATTATGATGGACAACATTGCCTACATTTTTGTGTAATGTCTATTTTGCGTCACGAGGCAAAATACCCGCTGAAGTTATTTTGCCTTTAGCTGAACACGATTGGCTGAAGTAGTCGCATGAGAAGTTTGGAACGCATGTCCTCCTTTGTTGACCGTGACATCTGTAACAGCTCAGTCCCGCATGCATGGGCAAGTGTTGTAATGGCTTCAGGGCTGACAAGCAGTTATGCAGCTTCTTGTTTGCATTAAGTGAACTGCAGACTAAACCCGAACTCTAAACCTAAAACTTGACCCTAAACCTCGACCATAAGCACTGATCCTGCTTTGGTTGGCTTATACCATCCGAAACAAAGTTCCAAGCTCCCCCCAATTGAAATATCAAGCCCCACTGCACAAATGTGAAGTCCCTCAATTGAAGACTTCTGGTGACGGTTCTGTTGCCACACCAAGCTTTTCATTAGCGATTTCTTTGGTAACAATGGTTAGATTTTAACACCATCCATGAGTTCACATTCATAATTCATTTATAAAATCCTGTTGTTGCAGTTTAACGAAACCTACCTGTAACTACATAACCATGCTAGTCTACAAACCAAAACAGCATTCAAACCAATACACTGGCTTAAAATATGTCATTCATATTGAAATGACTGACTAAAACTTCAGATCAGCAAGTCAATGCCACAAAACATTAAACAACAATTTTGCATATCATATTTAAGAAAGGAAAAAGCTGCCTGGCTTAGTATCAATCAACAACCAGTCAATGCAAGCTCACGTAGAATAGGCGTGAAGAACAAAGCCTACAGACCACATTAAAAGATAGAGTGCTCTAGCTAGTCTGGACTAGATCACAGTAGGCCTACACTAAATAGCCTTAGTGCAGGTACGCAGCAAACAACGTCCTTAATGTGTACTGAAAGAGCCCTACCTTGCCACACTAGAAACAGATTCATGCTGACAAATTTGGCGTGTCCAATAAGCAGATTAAGAGGGGGAATGAGACTAGGCTACACTCTACGGTACAGAGATTACACCATAGACAGACTCCGGAGTCATGGCACAGAAGGCTGAAAAGACGCTTCTGAAAATAATAAATGAATGATTGTGCAATGAGCAAATTTTCCAAAAGTCTGAATCCTCGAAATATTGATAAAAGCTTTTCGGATATCCAGATCCGTATCCGGTTCACGTTCGAAGGCAGTTTTTGGACACCTGTATCCGGTTGCAAACTGACTATCCTGCCGGATATCCAACCGGCAAACCGGATAGTGATCATCTCTGATCTAGTGGCTTGGCTAGTCTGGGCAAAGTCACCTGACGAGGAAACATGCCCGCTGGTAGCGGGTTTGGGCGTTTTGCAATCGAAGTAGAAAAGGATGCGCCAACAGCTTGGCCTAAAAAAGGTCGAAGTACATTTAATGTTCACTCTGTAACAGCAGTCCAAGGTTTATTAAAAACTGCCAACCAGTCTCGTGTTTACCTCATCAGTGAAAAGCCTTTGCTGAGTCACTGTTCGTTGTCCCATCCGCGCAGAGATTCATGAATGGGGAGAAAAACGTTGCGATTATCAGCGAAGCTGCGAGTTCGGGGATTTCCCTCCAATCGGACAAGCGGGCTCGCAATCAGCGACGTCGAGTGCACGTGACGTTGGAGTTGCCGTGGAGTGCCGACCGCGCTATCCAGCAATTCGGTAAGCAATCCTAACGGTAGCGGGTTTTTTTGCTGCATTTTAAAAATGTTCGACGGCATGCGACGATTCATTGTTGCGCATCTCGTCATTGCAAGGAAGCCCAAGCAAAGCACTGGAAAATGTCGTTCCTTTCAAAGAATACGATTGGTTGTGTTAATTTGAGGATTTGCCAAAGCGACAGAAATTCGAGCACTTCATCAGGAAAGTGCGCATTGAAATAGGAGTTGTGATATAGACCTTGCCTTAACTTCGTCTGTCGTGCGTAGTCCGTATGAACTGTTTGCTTCGTCTACGAACCAAAGATTTCAGCGCCTGTCCGCATGATAACATCCTGACTTAGTGGGAAATTTACGGAGACAAGTGCTTGCGGTGATTAAAAGCTCATTGTTTTCACTAGAATATTTGTGGTAATCTGGAATGAAAATTTATAGACTTGCGAAATAACTACCCATGATTTGTGTTGTTGCTTTCTTGCTGTACTAACCTAATAGTTCTGAAGATGTCTATATCTTTACGATTTCTACGCCATAGCTGACCTTCGTCACGAAGGATTTGCCATCGTATGCACTTTGCACAGAGTAAGTGGGTGAGAGCTTGCCGCAAGTTTGAAACAAACTGTCAACAAACTCGATTAACGTCGTAGTTTTATTGCAAAATTTTTACCCAGTTTTGTTCCAGTACATGTTCAATCGTATTTCTAGTATTACGTGGCGTGTAGTAAAACGTGACCGCGATTAGAATCATAACAACTGGGCTCTGTAGCAACTGTTCAACCAAGTAAGCTTATCATGAGGAAACGACACTGATGAAGCAGCTTTCCCCCACTTTCGAGCTGACATAAAATCAAACGTGAATCAGTCATGTTGGTCGCATCTATATGCTACTCCTCGTGATGATGCGTTGTTACCTGCCGATTGTTTCCAACGCACGTTTTTTCTAATTACAATTAGTGCGACAAGGAAGGCTGATGATATCACAATTTATTTCCCACTTGCCTATATCGTTGATGCCTCATTACTTCCAAGACAGCGTTTGTCTATAAAATCGCCTGTGGGTGTGAAACTGTATTGTCGTTTCTTCCCACGGTGCCTCTTTACCAGCATTTGAGTGCGGTAATGAAATAACGCGTCTCGCTTTCTGCAACCCCAGTTAGCATGAAACGGCTCGTCAAGTACAGAACGAGATACACTCTCCGGCCGTGAGTTGTTTTGTTGAGCGCAACATGCCCGAATTAAAAACTTTCTTCAGGTATGCATGGCACTGTCAGAAGGTCGTGCATTACAGTCACTTCTTGCTAGGTTGTAAAACTGAGCCAGACTTCCTCCAGTGGCCCTCGTACGGAAAGGCGACGTAAATTATTTCAATGCTCATGTTTAGCTAACTAATTTGACTGTCGATGTTCGTAAACGTCCGTTAGTATGGATTAAAGTGACTCCATCGCCCATCTTTGCAACGACCTTTTATCTTACTGCATAGTTCACCACTAATAACCGTATATGTTTGGGTCTGATACTTTACGCAGACGTATACTTCTTTGCAGTAGTCGAGTACTGTGCAACTTTCGTCCATATCAAATACGTTCTTATTTGTTTGGAGCAATTTGTCTTACAACAAAGCTACACGTTGCAAAAAACTTGTGCAAGTCCGTATTGCCACAAGCTGAGTTTACCGTAGATTTGTCTCTGATAAGATTTAGAGTGCCAGGGTTCTTATAGTGTATAGCAGGGGTCGCCAACATGGTGCCCGCGGGCACCAAGTCGCCCGCACGGACCACGTGGGTCGCCCGCGGGCTTGTTCTGACAATAGCATTAACATGATGAGTGTCTTCACATGAATATATTTAATTTTTATTAATGATAACACAATTGAAGACAAATTGAGCAAATTTTTATTTCAGAAGTGTGTGTATCAAACTGGTAGCCCTTCGCATAAATTTGCACCAAGAAGTAGCTCTCAGTTTAAAAAAGGTTGTTGACCCCTGGTGTATAGTGAGTGACATTAGTCGCACTCTGCTGCCCTTTTGCTCAGCAAACATTTACTCGCTGAGGATTACTGTCTTCCTCCACGCACTCAACATTTATGGAACACGCACCACGCTTAAATCATCCCTTACCTGCATACAAACTTCCGCATGCCACGTGGGATTGACCGGCTTGTTTAAGCCTGTACTGTATGCGGGCTGTGGGCTTCTGGTCACATTTAGAATTTGGGCTTCTGGTCACATTTAGAATTTGGGCTTCTGGTCACATTTACAATTTCTGAGAAGAAAAACTGCGATCAAATCTTGAAAAAATTCCTAAACATAAATTCGTGCCTGTGCGACGAAATTGTGTGTATTTGCGATGATTTAATGTATGTTAAGCTTCGACGTTGATCGAAAACGTGCGGCCCGAGACTAGGTGAAGTTTCGACTAATATGCGTCGTGTGCATTCACCACAGGTCGTACTCACCGCTCAAATCAAGTCAGCGCGCCAGAATATGTGTTCATGATCACGGAGCTGGCCGGCGAACAGAGATTCGCATCGGTCGTCGCCAAAAGGCTCGAAAGCCTGGTAAGTTGAAGGTTGTCGGTCATCATGGCCTCGTACCGGCTGCGGCCATCAAGCACTTATACGCTTTGCATGCGCTTGTATTTTCCCTCCCTGGAAATTTCTGAGGCTGAGGTTGAGGTGGAGGATACAACGTGATGTTTTCGTCCTGGCAGCAGCACCACAGACCAGGTTTTCACTCTACAACACATTTTTGAGAAAACTTGGGTGAAGGCCAAATACGTCTACGCTTGTTCTGTCGACTACAAAGAAGCGTACAAGCGAGTCCTTTGCGAAAAGCTTTGGGGAGTGTCACAAGAGGACAATGTTGATGGCCGCCTGTTACTGGCCTTCAAGTCATTGTATTCGTGGTCAAAAGGTAGTGTCCGTGTCTGTGGCGTTCAATCGCAGCCGTAAGCTGAGGGTGTTGAACTTCGAAAAGGGTGCGTGCTGTCACCACTCTTCATAATCTACATGGATTGGATAGACAGTCACATCCGAATCGACGAGGGTGTCACTGTTTGATGCTGCGGAGTCAAGCGTTTGCTCTCAGCAGATGATTTGAGGTTGCTTGCGTCTCCTCAACGCCGCCATCAACATGCACTTGATCGGTTTTCTGCTGCGTGCGGTCAGGCCGGAATGAGTATCAGCAATTAAAAGACAGAGGTATGGTGTCGCTCCAGAAACCGAAGCCAGTGAACGCTGCAAGTAAGCGGAAATACACTGCAGTGGATAGTACCTTGGGATGGCTTACACCAGTGGCGGAAGGCGGAACAAGGAGATTGATGCGCAGTATTGTGGGAGCTTTGTCGTTCACCATGCGACGGAAGTGCACAGCTGTGAAACTCGTTAAGCCCTGAATGTAGAGCCACTTCTCCGAATAGAAAGAACTCGGCTAATGCTGGTTGCACCCACAGGAAAGCGGCGCAGAGGTCAGCCAAGCACCAGAGGGTGTGATCACATCTCCTGCCTGGCTTGGTCCCGTCTTCATGTGAGACAGCAGAACTAACTATCAGAGGTTGCGGAAGATCGTGAGTTATTTCGGGACCCCTAGGGATGCTACCTCCGCGGTTCTCCCCAGAAGAAAAGCGGTTGTGAAAAGCGAGTGTAAGCATAATAATAAAAACAAAGGCTTTAACCACTTTTTGACGATCGTTAGTGGTGCAATTGCTTGAAAACACTGTCTTCAAGCCAGCATCGATCAGTGTGAAATTAGGAATTTTAGTCTGATTTTGTTTTTAATTTCCTTCAGTATAAGTTCAGATATAAAACAAGTTCATCCCAGAAATACGTGCTACAGTTGCACATATCGTATCTTCAGTACACTTCCGATTCCAGCTGTTAACAAGTGCCCTCTGTATAGGGTGCTCTGACCCACGGCGACCGTCGAGCGACGGAGTCACGTGACCTGAGCAAGTACAACTACGACAACAAGTACGGTCGCAAAGCTCTCGATTCTATCATGAGAGCGATTGCTGGACATGAAGCACCTCTTGTGTCCCCGCCTAAAGATTACAAGGGAGATTTTTTCAGTGGTACGTGCTCTTGTTATCAGTTGGTGGTAATGATAAGGTCTTAGCCAATCATAACAAATGGTTCATCCGATGATACATCCAGTTTCCTCCTTTGTACCGATCTCGAAACAGTGTACGACGACTTCGCGTTCACTGGAAATACATTTGCAATTTTAGGCACGCTAGTTTTAATAACAATAGTTTTTATCAAATTCCATGATCTTAATCGATGTGAACACAGTTTCTCTTGACTGTCCGTCACTGTTGCGATCGCACTACTTGTGTGAGTGGATTCAGATGTTGTGATGGAAGTTGGTATGTTGTAATTGAGCTCTGTTGTACTACTGCAATCTGTGGTGAACTGTGATGTTGTATCGACGTAGCGGTTACTATTTAAATGCATTGCTTACTTACAAGATTTGTTTATACACTACACGTGTCTGGTTTGTTTCATCTGCTTTTTAGTTTTGTGAATTGACGCAGTTGGTTTTAACTGATCTAAAACTTAATTATCCTATGTATAAAATATTTACCAGTAACTTTCCCTTACTCTATTTTGTATTAATTGAATTTTGCTAAGTTGCATTACTTATCGAACCTCATTTAGGATAATCGGTTGTTATTGGTGACGTTATTGTTGCTTTTCCATATCTTTTGTTTACGTGTTTGCTTTATTTGTTTAATTATTTTGTAGGGCTTCATTTAAAGGCTTTGCGGTCCCACGACTCCACAATAAACTATCTCTCAGTAAAACTCATGCACATTTGCACACGGTGATGAACGTTCGGATTACACCTTTTTCGCTGGGTTTCTGGCACGGGAAATTTGCAAAAGAGTTGTGCGCATCCTTAACGCCCTAAAGGGATTACGAGACAGTTTCTGTCATTTAAACTATTGTTTTCAAACCAATTAACCGGCAAAGCTTGGTGTGATTGAGGGTTCGCAGATATGCGATTATTTTTAGTTCGGCTGTCAGTGAGTGTTGACAAAATAAATCTCCTGTATCATTTGTTTTGATACGCTTTGCAGATGCGAGACAAGCACTTCTTGGAGTTGGCTTGCTGACTCGTGAAACTGGTCAAATGCAGTATCAATTAGATAAAGGTAATGTTGCTACAAAACAGGACTTCAGCTACGAATGTTCTGGAACATCTTACGTAACTGTTCGTTGAGTTTCTTTCAGCGCAGGCGTTCTGTTAATCCCACGTTAAACGGTGGTTCCCGACCCTCGCACATATTACTTTTGATTCCGCCCTTCTGATTCATCATTCCCGTTCTTGCTATTCGACACAAAATCAATTCTATTTCATAAAATGTCAACTTGGGATTTTAGATGCGCCTTTTCTACTCCGCTGAAATAATTTCTCACCCCGACGAGCAAAGTTGCGAAAAATTGCAATTCTGTCAAGTTACATCATTCATTTCGAACTGCATTGATAAAACCCTTCATTTCTGAAAGTCTAGTGACTAGACTCTAGTCAAACGGCTAACCTGTGATTTCTGATAGAATTCAGTTTTGACATGTTGCAAGCTTTCATTGGGTTGTCGATCATTTTCAAAGCATCGCATGCAAGCAGGCCGAATATGATAATGCTTTTACTTTTGATTAGATATGAGGCTTAAGTGGAACGCTCTCCAGTATACCTGTATGACTTTTTGTATCATAAAGACATCTACAACCTCTGTTTTAAGGTTTCACGCTCTTTCTGCTGTTTGTTCTTTCGCGCGTTATTTATCAACGGGAGATATCCGAACTAATTGCTGAGAAGGAATATAAAAACTGATGTTTACAATAGTAGGCTACCCTCCCGTCCAACGTCGCAACCAACCAACCAAGAAAACTACCTTTCATTCACAGTTTCTTGACGGTAGTTGTGCTCCCTGACTTCTCTTAAACCTGTTTTTGAACACTTTGAAATGCTCATGACTCAATGAGAAACTGCGACGTGTGGGCAGAAGATGAAAAACAGAACTGGGATTAGAAGTCCTTCCAAAGGAAATTTTACTCCTGTCCCAACCCTAACGTCGCTCGAGTGTGCTATGCACAACTTTTACACTATCTAAGTTGCCCGAGCAGATGTGTTATGAAGAACGTAAGGATGCAGGTGGTCGACTTGGCTTGAATATTAATTTTTGAAATATCTTTTTTTGTGGCTTCGGCTGTTCCTTGCAATCCACTCGTTCGCAGATTACAACAACATCTTCAAGTTCATGAATCGAATGCTGGGAATGGAGGTAGAGCATCAGAACGGGATATTTACTTTCTTCCAAGATACTTTGCAAGCAATTGTGCTCGAAGCGAAGCAGATGGGACAGTTCGATCAAGGCATAGTTGGTGAGACTTGCGTGAAAGTTTCACATCCAATGAAAATGTTAATATTTGCCAATTGCGCAGCACTTAATGTACACATCCCATACTTCTGCAAACAGGGTGGTTAAACATATTTGCTATAGTAATGTGTTTTGTGTAAAAGGGGACGAAAGATCTTTATCTTTTCCATTAACTCAGGTCAAAATCCCAAAGTTAGTATATATACTGCCGAAGCAAGTACAGGTCAGAACCCCAAAGACCCCTGAATGCCAACAACCTCAAAGGTTCACTTTGCGGTGGCGTTGGTCGATTTGATTCAGGGACACGTATCGTGTTTACTGAAGTAACGTGTGGGCTTGGTGAGGCCCGACTTGTTGCTTCTAAAACCTCTCAAGACGCGACAATATGTTAAGATCTCGGAGCGGGTGGCGATAACGTCGAG
>JGI24021J15306_10003509_pt1 | contig 17729 bp, 7 predicted proteins | sample Ectturendosymbi1_FD_15306 | JGI IMG/M metagenome (IMG submission 15306)
TTTGCTTTTTTTTGGCCACCTTAACCTGGTCCTGGACCTTAATCCATTGGGCCATTATTTTGGCTCAAGATTTGTTTGGAAACTAGGTCAAAATCTGCGTCTTTAGAGCCCTTGAATGACTTTCTAGCATATCGGGAGCGAAAATTATGGCTCATGAACCAAAAATTGGCCAAAATTTTGCTCCCTAACAAGCCACTCCAGGCAATAACTCGCCGTCAGATTGAGCTAGAGAGCTGTTCAAACCCTCTAAAGACTGGTGAAAGTATGTAGTTTGCAATAAAAAGAAAACGTTTCAGTTTAGGATGTCTGGTCTTTTTACTGCTTGTATAATGATAGGATGTTTATGCTATTTTTGCTGACGTCAGCATTTTTGCCCGACCTCCCTTTAAGCCCCGCAAGAGCCATTTAAATGACATACATTTTTTTTTGAGTTCAGCTGTTTTTTGGTTACATTTCGGAACTTTGAAAGGTCCGAATGGGTTTTTAGCGTTCCTGGTTCCAAGATTAGGGCCAAAAAAACTTACAATTAATTTGGGAAATCCCCCAAAAGTATTGAGAAGAGCTCCTTACCAATTAACTGTTTTTTTGGCCTAACGTTTGAACCAGATACGCTAGAAACTCCATCAAGGGCTCTAAAAACGCGTATTCTTGCTTAGAATCCAAACATACCGCGAGCCAAAATATTGGCACATGGGATCGGATGATGACGTCATATAATTAACCAAAAAACATGCCCCTGTGATGATCCCATTGGCCCAAAACCCCCAACCAAATTTAAAAAAATATTTTTATTCTAAACTACACTACGCCACTAGTCATTACAGGGTTTGAACAGCTCTCTAGCTCAATCTGCTGCGAGTTGTGGCTGGCCAAAGTTTGCCCTGAAAGGGCAAATTATGCCTTTTCTGAAAAGTTTTGAATTAGGCCAAAAACTGGGTTTTTGACCCGTAATTTTGGCTACAAATATGCTAGCAAGTGAATCAAGGGCTCTATAGACGCGGATTTTTACCTAGTTTTCAACAAAATTTTGAGCCAAAAGAATGGGCCAATGTGTTGGGGCCCAGGGTCGGCCAAAGGTGGCCAAAATTTTCAAAACATGCCTTCTTTGTGACGTCACCTTCAGAAATACCTTCCACCGAAAACGAAAAACGTTTTTTTTCGGATTTGACTACAAGACTTGCTGAAACCGTGGATGGTTTGGTTAGCTCTGTAGCTCAATCGTCTGGCGAGTTGTAGGATTGCAAAGTTCTGCAAAAAAGGGGGTAAACCCGGGACTCAAAGGGTTAAAGATATTTGGACGAACTCATGCACCCCATTTACTGAAACTTCCCCCGTGTCCCCCACTTTATTGCGCCCATGTCTGTAGGTATCCGGGTTTAAATAAGCAAGCCCCCACTTCAGTAACTCAGCTACATATATCAATTGCTAATGGCTCATTTTCCGTTGCTTATGAATCACAAATAATCGTCTCATTACAACAATTAGCTTGATATGGTCTGATGCTTATGCACCACACTTTAGAATGTGCAAAGTCTCGGTTAAATCCTGAAAGTCATTGGTTGGTTAATGGTTCATTTTTGCTAACAGAGAGTTTTGTAAAAATTATCTCTTTAGTGTGACAAGTTTGTGATGCACCTTTGTAAACCCTTTCTTAGTGGTGCACCCCACGCATATTTTGGTGCACCCTAGCACACCAGTTAAAGAGCGCTGGTATGAATGACACGCAATGGCTTTCCTTATGAAAACAATCAGCGAATCCTGAATACAGCATTTTATTTATTATTTTTCAGAGCATTCCTGAGTTCTACGCTGGTAAGACCGTAGCAATCACTGGTGGGACTGGGTTCGTTGGTCAATGTGTGATTGAGAAGCTTTTGCGATCTTGCCCGGATGTTAAGAAGATCCTGGTTTTGCTTCGAAGTAAAAGATCACTTAGTGCTGAAGAAAGGCTGAAAAATTTGACCGACCTACCGGTGAGTGCAACGCGGTTGTTGTTTATCCACAGATCTCCGGCAGGTTACTGTAAAAGGTTTTCACTAACTTCTCTCTCTTTATCTTTGGGTAAACAACTAAATTGTTTGCTTTTCAGGTCAAAACTACTGTTTTTTATTCAGATATTCGACAATGTCAGGAATGCCCATCCAGGATTCCAATCGAAACTTGTTGCAGTTCCTTGCGACCTCGAAAAAGATGGTTTCGGTTTGGGCGAAGAATCCCTGCAACTTCTGCAAAATGAAACGAACATTTTCCTCCACTCTGCGGCGACAGTGAAGTTCACTGAACATCTGCGGTAGGTTGGGTTTGTATCCGGGTTTGGGATTTGCACCAGGGTTAGGTTTTGTACCCGGGGTTTGGGGTTTGTAACCAGAGCTTTAAACAATGAGTCAATAAAAACCAAACATCTACATTTTGTTTTTTCTTAATTGAAATATTCAGAAATTATATAAACAGGTGAACTAGAAATTATGTAAAAGAGGTTCGAGGCGACAACCATAAACATCTTGAACTTAAATTTTATCGTTTGAACTAGAACTCTGTGTAGACGATCTTTTTATTGTCATGGTAACGCCTGATGTTCTTTCCATGGGAATATCTTATCGCCGAATATTTGTTTGCTGGAATTCGAACTCTTCTCAATTTATTTCTCTCCTCTTTTATGTCATCCAGCATTGCTTTCCGTATCAACACCCTCGTTGTAAGGACGGTGATCAACTTGTGCAGAGGAATGAAGAATCTTCACGCTCTGGTGCACGTGTCAACAGGTACCGACCAATCACAGTCCACTTTGTGTGGTTTTGTAGAAATCTGTCGCGAATTGCAACAAAAATCTTCGAATTAATTTCATGTCTGGGTCACGAGCAAACATTTTTCAAACTGTTTAGTTGATGGGAGAAACCAATCGAAACTAATCAACTACTTTTAGCTTTACTAGATGAGGGCAAGACAAATCAAGGAAAAAAACAAACAACGTAAACGTCGCTAATATAAGACACTTATAAAAAATCAACCTTGTGTGTTTTGCCATTGGTATTTATTTGCAAAACGACCTCAAAAGTGCCTTTCAGGTCTTTCTATTTTGTTACTTTCTTTGCACATCGATCAAAAACGGTTTGATGTTGTTTATATCCAAACATTAGACACTGTGATTGCGGGAGAGTTGCGTGGATACGCGTTGGCATGACATCGTGCTGAAATTTAACTAATCTTGTGTTAAATTAAGCAAAAGTCAAAGTCCAAACAGGGTTCACTGAAAGCGGTCAAGTAATAATGCTGTGAGTGTTGCATAAGCTTGCCAGACGACCTTGAGCGCCAAGGACTGTCCTTGAATTTGCTATCAAACTCGTTATGTCCTTGATTCTTGAAAACCATCTAGTTGTCCTTGAATATTTTCCGATGTCCTTGAAAATTCTTGAACAGTTGTGAAATTGTTCATAATTGAAATATTGATTACATTTGATCATTCAAGAATCAAGGTGAAACAATGTAATTGAATTGCCAGTGAACAAGATATTCCGTTTGCCACCATGTAGGCTGCAATATTGTAGCACAGGGTTCTCTAAACTACGGCCCGCGAAACCATTTTGTCAAATGATGAAAAAAAATTACCAAAATTTTGTTGATTTGGTAGAATGTGACATATTCTAAAAAAAATCACATTATGTAAGACGTCCGGCCCTCGATATGCTCTGTAATAGCTTATGTGGCCCTTGGACAAGAAAGTTTGGAGACCCTGTTTTAGCAGAACACAGCTTAGGCTTGCGCATATTGTTTTACCCCAGTGACGCATACATTAGGTAGGCTACTTGTGTTATGTAGCCTACATGTAGTAATTACTTCTAATTACTTCGTGCTCTTCATCAATGTGCTTGATTACCCATTGTTATTCAGCATTGTCTCTTTAAAAAATGTGCTACACCACTATATTTAAAAAGTATTCAAAGTCGGCATCAAATACAATTTCAGTAATCACAAAACACAAAATGTCCTTGAAAAAATTTCAAGTGATCTGGCAACCCTAGTGTTGTACGAAATCGCAAACCACCATTTCCAGTAAGTTTCGCACACTTACTGGAAACTGGACCAGACCACGGCCTTTCTGATAAACGGTTGTTGATTTTGTCTTAGCTTTGTTTGTGTTTGAAGTCAAACAATGGACAGAAGTACATGCTGCTAACCTATGGACCTGTGCTCACGGCTTGACACGTGCAACATTTCTGGGCAGTATTTGAAATTTCTTTCTGCTTCTGTTAACGAACAACCTAAACCACTTGAAAGTAGTTTTATACACTTTCTATTATCTTATCCAGTGATTCTTAACCTGGGGGAAATTTACCCCCAGGGATAAATTTAATCTTTCTCGGGGGTAAATATACTGAATCAGAAATTATACCGAACGTACAAGTTTATAAATTTTTACAAAATGTTATAAACTAGATTATTAGGCTAGTTAGTTACAGGGCAAACCATAGAAGTACATCCGACAGTATTTTGTTCGAAGATCGATGACAGGCTTTAATGTCAGGCGACATAGAGCATTGTTACGAAGTAGGTTTACAGATATATCACACAAACTAGAGATGTTGCACCTTGGATTATGGTTCAGAGTTACGCTTAGGTTCACTGTTTATTTCATCTTTACACTTGTAGGAATCATTTGAGCGCGTCATGTACGTAACACTGTTTCTGTTCGCGCTTCATTTGGAGTTTGTACGAAAAAAGAGATTGTAGCTCTTTCAGAATTAAACTATCCTCTACTGTGCAATAAATTTCACTGATTTCACAATAGTCAGACGCTATCGCCATTTTTCTCTTTCTTTTCGCAGCATGATANAGTATGGACAGTGGACAGCCTTTTTTGGTCTTTTTAGTGAATGCGTCATTCATGAGTTAACAATTGCAGGTTTCAANATTCTCAGTTATTATGTCGTAAAAGATAATTTATCTAGAATCATACGTGGACTTTGGGTCGACTTCATCACAACAGATGGTGTTCAAAAAACTTAGTGCATCTTTTGTCCAAAGTGCCTGGTAATGGTTTGATGAAGGCGAAGCCGACAGTTTTGTAAGCTCGCTTCACCCCATCCCACACACGCACATGACAACCACATGTCGTTGCAAACCAATTTCGTGCTGTAAGAACTCTGCCTATATCAGGGTTCGTTTCTGAAGACACGTTATGATTGGAAGCATCCTGTCGCGTTGCTTTTGCAACAGCAAAAGCAACCGTACACGACTGGGGCGTCGCTTACCGAACATACGCTATGAATATAATCGAAAATAGAACAAAAAAATTAACTTAAGAAAATTTATTTATCAAGCCATACAGTACACGATGTCCTATAAATGTTATGTCATGTTATATTTTAGATCATGTAGCAGATGAAATTCCATGTAATAAGGCAAGCGTCATCCTTCAGCTAGATGAGTCAACTGACGTGCCGAACAACACGTTTTTGTCGGTTTGCTGTTTACATATACATGTAACTGAACTGAAAGGTTGAGTTCGTCATGTGCGAAAGTCTAGAGACGACTAGCAAAGTGACAGATCATCAGCAAGAAATGATTAATTTCTTTCAACAAAACAAACTCGTGGAATCACGTTGGCTCGTCATGCGCAGATGGCGGCCCTTCTATGCTCAGTTATGTCAGGTTTTACGACTATTGGGAACAAGTGGGAACCGCACATCATTTCTACCCCTTGTGTTCTTCGACGACATGCCCTGGCGAGTTAAAGCCTTCCAAACTACTTGAAAATAGTTTTGAAGCATGTAACTGAACGTGTGACTTTTATCAGGGTAGTGTTTTCAAAGTGATTTAAATTGATTGAGAAGAGGAATTGATTGATTTTCAACGTTAAATAATCCTTTATTCCAAATTCATATTTTGCAACTGTGACTCTTCCAAATTTTGGTCTGGATTAAGCGAAGAGTTTCCAACGTTGTCGAAGCGCGCATTTGAATTCATTATACCTTTCCAAAACACTTTTCCGTGTGAGGCAGGGTTCTCCTCAATGATGACCATAAAACAAAACATCGATCTCGATTTATTCCCAAGGATGACATGAGAGCAATAGTGTGTTTAAAGGGAGGCGAGCGAGGCACTTGCCTCGGGCGCCCCCTTTTTGGGGGCCCCTTGAGGTTTTACGCGTGTAAATTTCCTTATTTTTGATGAAAAACTTATTATTCACTCATATAATGTACTACGAAGCAGATCATAAGTAAGTACTCTCCTTTCAAAGGGGCCCCCAACAGCAACTGCAATTTGAAGGTAATCTACTTACAAAGAGGCCCCCAATTGCCACTGAAATGTGTAAGTACTCCGCTTTCAAACGGGCCCCCAACAGCAACTGCAATGTGTAAGCACCTTGCTTTCAAAGGGGCCCCCAACTGCAATTATAATGTAAAATGCCTTGCGTTCAAAGGGGCTACCAACAGCCATTGTAATGTGCAAGTAATATGCTTTCAAAGGGGCCCCAAACAAGCAATTGTAATGTGCAAGTACATGCTGTAAAAGGGGCCCCCAACAGCAACTGTAGCCTAATGTGTAAATACTGTCCTTTCAACGCGATCCCAATGATCAGATAAAGAAATCTCCAATGATCAAATAAAGAAAAGCTTCAAAGCAACTGCTATACCTAAAAAAATTATGGGTTGAAATTTCTTCCAAAAAGTTCTGAAAAGATGCTATCAAATAGGAGCAAATAGGCCTGCTTATACCAAATGATGACTTTTTATACCAAATGATGATTTTTGGAGATTGAAGTATTTTCTATATCGATAATTTTATGAAAATACCACAAATGAACAAAAAAGTATTCTTTTTATGTCTGACTTGAAAAGGTTTGATAGATTTCTCATTTCTTGTGATGTTTTTCCTTAGTGAACATTTCCATCAGAAAATAAGACAACATATAATTGTTATAGCAGGGACCACACTACATTTTTTAATTTATAGGACATTTTCTTCTTAGTTTACAAAGTAATTTTGTATTATTGTTGTTGTGCTGCAAAGACTGTTGGTAAGCAAGGCTACATTCATGCTTTCTATCAGGTAGCAGGAATGGCATTTTTTGAGTATTGTAAATACTCATTTTTTTCTACAGATATTTCAGGTATTTTAGGTGGTTTGATTTAGCCTATGCTTGGAGTCACAGGTTATTTGAAGCATGACTAGTAAATGGTTGATTTAACGTAGACTTGGTAGCTGTTGTTTAAGCTCTTTTGCCAGCTCTTAACCAGCATAACTTGAACCGGTGTTTCTTAGCCAAGATTTAATCACTTGTGTAGAGGCTACGTGCTGCAGTAGTAATATTTTCGATAAGGTACATGATGAATTATTTCATACTTATGCACATTTTTCAAACAACTAATGTCAATGCAAGATGAAGGCAGCCTTGACTCATCCAGCCTCAAAGCTTTCCAAAACAAGTCTCCAATTGGATGCATTTATGTGCTATGTTCTCGCAGTTAAAAGGATGAAATTTAAAACAAATTCAGTGTTTTAAATTATCTCGGTTGTTTTTTATAGTTTCACGGATTCCCACAAAGACATGAATGTGAACAAATTCAGGATACCAATTACCAAGCATTTTTTCAAAAGGGGAAGGTGTGAAACTTTCAAAGGGATAAACTTTGTAGTTTATTGATGGTGAATGCAGCGAAATGGGTCGCGAAAAGGAAGAAGTGGGGCGATGCCAACTTGCTACTGCCTAACATTTATGTGTTACCATCCTTGTCTTCCCAACTTTCGGTGTTTTCAAAGTTGTGTATCATGAACACCCTTTTGCATTTCCTCTTTCTGCTGTTTCAGTTATGCCGTAGTCTCAGGAACATATCCTTGGGTGGCCGTATCTTAGGCAAATAAAAAGTGATTACCACCGTTGGCTGAGTATGATGATGTCANCAGAGGGCCCCCGTTTTATTCTTGCCTCGGGCCTTCCCCAACCCTAAACCCACCACTGCACAAGAGTATATCTTTTAACCACTGTTCCAATAATGGCAGATATTGTGCGTAGAAAACAAGCACAGAAGTCTCGCTCAGTGACTGACTGATTGAAATTGTTTGTCATTTTTCAATAAAGGAAAAATGTAAACATGGCTGTGTATTCCTTCTTCCAAACGTTTTGCCTCTTGATTCAGTGATATGCCGATTCGTATAAAACTGTTTTTCGAATTTCAACCTCAGTGAGCCACTTCTTACTACTTTTCAAAAGTATTCATGCTTGCTTGTAAGAGCATTTTATTAAAATTTCATCTCAGAAACTGATAAGTTTCATACAAGCATTTCCCTAAAATAGGTTCCGGTAAGCACAAAATATTCATGTATCTGAGTGTAAGGTTTCCTGGAGAACCTGCCCCGGACCCTTTCCAGAAAAGTCATGCCTTGATACACTAAACATTGGTGGAGGTAAAATCAATTTTTTGATTTTTTTAAAGGGTAAATGAGACAAAAAAAGCTTAAGAACACACATCAGATCTTGTTTCCACGCACAAATTTGACCTTTGCGGTCACCATTTCACAGGTTCTTCAGAATGATTAAATCCTGGACGTCTTTTATAAATATGTAGGTTTTCTAATCTTGTATGCGCTACTTGTACACTGCTACAAATAGAAACGAATTGGTCATGCTTTTTGCAATCCACCGTTTATTGAAATTGCAAGATCTAGATAAGCAGCAATGTCACCGTCGAAGAACGTAGCTAACAAATGTTTGTGTATATCCATACCAGCATAGTGTATGCAAATTAGTGGCACACGCAGAAAATTTCATGAGGGGGTTTTCATTCAGTGGGATACGGTGGTCATTGTATTTGGTGTGCGCTGTTTGTGACATCACAATTTGTCGTCATATTTATGTACCCAAACCAACGCTTTGGTGAAGTTTGTTGCTACAATATGCATATTCTTCTACACGCACTCTCCTTAATTTATGTGTCATTGCATTGAATATAAACTATCAGGCCTCCAAGTTAGGATATCGGATATTTAGCTTTCCTTTTTTCTTGCTGACACATCATCAAATGCCTGAATGCTTCTATGTTAACACATATTGTTTTTGAGCTCGTGCAACAGTTCTATCATGCTACAGAAATTGGTAATGTGGCCAATACGGTCAGCCCATGCGCCGATCGGTCATAGCAGACACAAAAAGGGCAATTGTTTCGGATAAAATGAACTATCGCGGAACACAATCTCTAAAATATGCGTAAATGACGAAAGATCTGCAAAAAGTGATGAGCTGTTTCCTGGATGCAGAGGATAGCCCCTATTTCCACCAAAACCGACTTATTATTTTTTGGCCCATTTACAATTTTCCTTGAAATTTGCATGCAAATTCATTCCGTGGTATTTGCCTTAGTCGACAAATTAACAAGCAAAAAGTATGCGAAAACAATTATCCCCTTTGCGCAGGTGATAATGTCTTTGTAACACATGAAACCCAAAGGGGGTTTAAACCCCAACACCGCCTTGACTCTCCCAAGATGCAAATAAAACTCGAATTAATCTGCCTCGCAGTATGCAAAAAACGATAATGGTGAACTGGAATTGTTACTAAAACTTCCTCTTTCCAGCTTATTCCTTCTGCAATCAAAAGAAAATCCGTGAAGAAGTTTACGAACCCGAAATAGATTATGGCAAATTACTTGCTTCTTTGGAAGTAATGACAGACAGTATGGTGGAGAAAGTGACACCAGATTTTCTTGGAGAAAGGTAACTTTCATGTGAAGACCGCAACAAGTTTTTCGGTTCTTTTGCGGTTTGTGTGAATGTTAAAGGTCATTCGAGCTTAAAGCAAGCACGATAGTTTTACACAATAATGATATATTTAAACTTTGAATCTTTCATTTTTTATGCTGCAGGCCAAACACATATACTCTGACCAAAGCTTTGGGAGAAGACGTGATGGTCAGAGAGGGGTCTGGTCTCCCCTTGTGCATCGTGCGGCCAAGCATTATCGGGGCGTCTTACGACGAGCCTATTCAGGTATACAAATTATTCCTACATGCAAAATCTTAGATAGAGGGAATAACTTCTCCTGTTGTTCACATTTGAGTCTCATCCAATTGCATCAAACGCTTGCCTATGCGATGTTCAACCAGCAGAGAGACAGGTGATGACCCCAGGCAAGCAAAATTTCCCAACCCTTTTCTTAATGCCCTACCTCTTGCAGGTCTTCTACCTGTTGCCGCATATCGCCTGATTCCATAAAAAGCTCTTTTCGTCCAGTCTAAAGTTTTCCACTTATTGACTACTGCAAACTTCAGCAGCTGAAGTTAGGGAAGTCGTAATATCTTTTATTTTTAACTGCCCAACACACAATGAGTGAGTGCTAAAGGGCTTTGATTAATTATTTTAACTAAAAACAGTCTTTTAAACTAATTTGGATTGCATGCAAATGTGACAGACTCGTTTCTTAGCAAATGGATTTGAAGGTGGGGTTGCTTTCCACTTGCAAGTCCACGAACACTGCAGGTAGTGATCATGCATCGCAGGCGGGGGAAACTAGCACTGCTTTCATCAGTGACGATTCCAGTGTTCAAAGCGCGGGAGGGGAAATTGGGTCGGGTCACATTTATTTGGGATAAAAGCTCAAGCCTTTGGCCATGTCGTGAATGTGTTGCTCTTTTAACGCTTTGTGACGTTGTGCAAAGTTCAACAGAGTCTTTCTCCATTTCTGTCGGGACAAACACCTTTCTATTTCTTGGCGAAGAGCATGATGGTTCCTAACCCTGAACCTAACAATCTTGTTCTTCTTTCCACCAGTTGCGCTGAACACATGACATGAAATATATTAGATATGTTAATACAACACAGTTCACCAACTGACACGTACACGGCAGTTCAACGTCCTTGACGTTAGTTTCAGTATTGTGTGAAAGTCTGACCCCAAAATTCTGCTTCCGACACTGTGTTTTTACCAATATCAGTAGATATAACTTTTCCACACACGACAGGAAATTAACGCTGCATAAAGCACGAAATCTGCGGTAATCAACATGGCAGCAGAAAATTCCATTTATGTTCACGAGCGTGGTACGCTTTGACACGAAAGCAACTGTCGCCAGCAATCTTTGGCGCACCAAACGGCAACTGTCAATATAATCAGTGGAGTTGAATCCTGCGGTTTTCATGGCAGACGCAGCTTAGAATGTCTTTCTAGCGCGCGCGGTCTTCGAGGTGTTGCCGGAAATGACCTTCAGAGGAGCTGCGCGACCGATGTAGTTTGTTCAGACTTTATCAACAGCAGTTTTATTATTAGTAGCCATGAAGTGATTTAATCATGTACATTGTCTGAGTGTGCGATTTCAAATACTTCCAAGGTTTGGTTTGACAGAACTGTTCGACCTCCAGGACCCGTGATTAAAACCTGCTAATAAAGTAACTGAATCTTTTGAAAAACCACTTTCTCTCATTAAGCAGTCCAGTCCGAGCGACTCTAGGAAGACTTTTGAAATTGCGTTTCATAGATTTGTCTTCCTCTTTAAAATTCGGTTAAGCACGGACTTATTACTTTATGTTTTCATTTCACAATCATCGACAAACAAGAAATGCAGAAAGCTCCACTGGACAAATGGAAGTTTGTTCTAGTTGATTGTTGAGGCTGATTGTAGTAAGTCAAGCGTAACAACACACGTTTGCAAAACAATGATTGTTTGACGCAACAACTGCATGCACGTGTTTGTTGCGGCAGTCAAAGAAAGACAGATTGGCTGATGATGGTGTTACTTCATCAGTGAAACTTTATCTTAGCTCTAGTTGGGTAACTGCTTGAAATCAAGTTTAGGTTGTTCATGCGATTTTACGTAGATTACCAATGCTGATTAGTTGATTTTCTACCATCTTTGCGAAGCGGAAGTCGTTTGTAAATGTTAAAGATTCGCATGCGCAGCAAGTCAATGGTTGCAGACAGAGTGTGTCACCAAGAAGTTCTAAACTAAGCAGACAACACGTTCAGCCGCCCATAATTGCAAATATCAATAGCATTCACCCGCAGAGATCAATCTATAGCTACCTGTTAACTTTGCTGTTACGTAGTGGAGTCCCTTAACGTGCTTTTCGCTTTGTGGTAACCTGGTTTGTGACGTTGCTGCCATAGTCACACCCCCACCTTTCAACGAAACCTCCAGCATCAAAACGACCTTCAACAGAGGGTCTTAACTTACTGGGAGGGAATCACTGCACTTTTCTTCCCGATCGCAGTTATCAGCCACGGTTTGTTGCAAACCCAAACATTTTAACAAAGCATTATTTTAAAGTGCACTGAAACGCATGTCGCAAATTTGTTTTGAAAAAAATTTTTTCAAACATGCTCCCTTTTAATGCAATGTAGGGCTTTGTAAAAACTCTTACGTATCGATGTGCCAGGGTCACAATTATCGGGTCCCTGGCCACTCATCATCATCAATGGTCGCGACCCTATATGTGCGGCTATTTCTACATCAGCTAATCGTGTGGAAAGTTCTTTGTTTTCGATCATTCCTAAATGATTTCGAAATCATTTGAAATGCAAAACGGCTTGGTTGGTGTTAGTGCGCAGGTGAATATAGTAACAATAAAACATGACACAACAATCGTATCAGCACGAAATATACATACATTGCTGGAATACGTACATCTAAACTTCTACGATCGTAAAAAGTTTTAAAGAAATGTTGATTTTAACGGAAAATTCAGCTCATTGTTATGTCGTAAAAGCAATATGTAAAACGTGTTTAGGTATATCTTTTTTGCGAGTACTGCATTATGACATTATGTATCAAACGTTTTCACGGCGATAAACGTCATAAACAATTTGCAATTATTTTGAATGAAAATGAGTAAGGCTTTATCGCAACATTTAAACAGCTAGTTTCAAATTGTGGAAATACAGGAAAATACGAACTCATGAACAAAAAATTAAAAGCTCTGAGTTTGCTGCAAGCTTTCGAGAATTCAGCCACAAAGCTCTTCGCTTTTTTCGTTTTGGGATGATTCAAACTTGCACATATCTCTGTTCAAGTAATCTCCACAAGGGAAATTAACAAGGAATTAATCAGCAAATTTTTGTAGAAAACTGATTACACGCAACACTACGCATGCTCAATCCTAAAATCTTACTCAGTTAAATCTATTTGAATGCCTTTCTCCCAAATGTTGAAATTGCTTTTAAAATGTTTTGGACAATGATGGCCGACAGCTGCACCCCCACTAGGGGGGTCTTTCTTGCAAGAGTGTAATAATCTCAAAGACACAAGTTGTGTTTCAAAAAAGACTCGAATCACTTTGTTTATTAACAATTGAAGCAGATATTCTGAAAAGAATTAAATTCAGGAACGTTATCAGTGATTTCGCGAAAATGAAATACAGAAATATGTCTTTCATATCGTAGTTAGTGGAACTTAGGTGCATTTCGGAGATATTAGAATGCATGTTGTGTTTTCTATTGGTAGAAAGTACATTATATTTGGTCAGACAGGTCAACAAATAAAATGATCTGGGGCAGTATGGAAAGGGAGGCATCAAGGTTGGTCACTGCTTATGGCACTAGTGAACCTTATTCCACCACTTCTTGCTTACAAGAATATTAGCTAATGAGTCCTAAAAATATATTGAATTCCTTACTACTGTTTCGAAGTATATCGTGGCAGTTTTTGGTTCCAGAAACAATTTGCATGAAGCTTTATCAGCTCGCACGTAGAACCCGAACACTTTTTTGTTTCGCAGGGTTGGTCTGCCAACCTGAATGGAGCAAGTGGCATTATTGCCGGTTGTGGAAAGGGAATAATCAAAGTTCTCTGGTCAGACGCTCGCGTGGAACTGGACCTGATTCCATCGGAATTCGTTGTAAATGGAATAATTGCAGCTGGCTGGAAAACTGGAAGGGGTTGGACGGTTGATGGACAATCTGGTAAACTTGATATTGAAACAAAACAAAAAACGAAACAAAAATCAAAACAGGGATTTTGATTTCAACATAAGTACGAATAGATTGCTGAATTGATTAGTTTCTCATGCATTCAAATTTAATTTATGATTTTATGCAAAAAACTGCTTTTGCGGAGATGTTGAAAATTTTTACACTTTTGAAACATGACACTTGATAAGCAAAATTACTAAAATAAAGATACATTACATGTTTAACCCTGCTGCAAGGTGATGTTTAACGGTATGACTATTTGAAACACTTGCAGGGATGCCGGAACAGCAAGATGGCAGGGGGGCAGTAAAAAAATTGAGGGCAATGGAAACGTATAAAAAAAAATCGTTACCAATTACGCTTCCTTCTTTTCAACAACAATGATCACCTCTGATCACCTCAAAAATAATAAAAGAAACTAGAAAATTTGTTTCAATTCGATCTTGATATACCATGAAATTACCTATGATGCTGTTGTGAAAAAGACACCTCCGACCAGGTTGCCCCTTTGAAAGGTCAGGGGGCAACTCCCCGCTTTCTGGCGTCCCTGCTTACCGCTATCAACAGTCACTGTCTCGCTGCATTACCTGCCAAGAAGCCTGCGTTCAACAATCACATGCGGAAAAACGCATGAGTATCGTGACTTGAAGTGAATAGTAGAAGATTTGTTGCCATGATATTGTTACACAATAAAGACTAACAGTAGAACAATTCCCTCGCAAGTTTGGCAACCTGCCTCTACAGGCAAAGGAACGGACATGAGTGAACTGCAAGCTTATTACCGCATGACACCAGAACTGTGAACCTGGCTTTTGTGCAGTGTGAGTGTCACATCAGCAAATAAACTCATTGCAAGAATAAAGTCAATCAATGGGTATTAAGCTGTTGACGTCAGGATTCTAGAAAATTTTGGTTCTTGGTCCCAATTTCCAGGAGTGAAAATGCCCGTTTTGCCCCTGGTTTTGACGTACCACGAGTTCAAAACTGTTTACTTGCGTTTAATGTAAAAGCGCACTACAATAGTCATTCTTTTCGCATTTACACGTTCAGAAACAATGTTGACCTCAAAAATAACGACACTAATTATAGAAACCATTCTGAATTTCATGTGTGCACGAATAGCTACAATAAATTTGTTTCAAGTCGATCTTGATAAATCATTAAAATACTTGTGATACTGTTACGTATAAGGGCATCTGTGCCGCCGTTGCCCCTCCTCTCAAAAGGCAGGGGGCAGTGCCCCCATCATGCACCCCCGTTCCGGTGTCCCTGAACACTTGCATGTATTGTCAACGATCAACGTCTTAATGCACTGGTTGATGTTAGCATTGACAGTGGGCAACTCGCCAAGCTTACCTTAGATTATTTCACACTGAGTATGAAGGAAAACGTTTATCAACAATTAACATCTCTACCAACCAGACTACGTCAGCATAAGCTTATCCGACACGTCTAGCTGTCCCTCCAACGCTCCATAAACTCATAAACAACGGTTCATAAAAATAAACGGTAATAATTTCATGGAGGAAACGACACTTTGCGCTTCATGTGATGTCAATCAAAAGATGAACCTGTTGACGAAACGTTTGGCAGAAAACAAGGAGTCTCTCGATCAACCGGATGTTGGAGCAGTTAATGGGATCGATGACAAAGAGTCAAAAGAAAGGATATCATCTGTTCCAGTTTATCACTTGGTCATTTGTGACAGAAATCCTGTTACGGTGGGACAAATGTGTAAGTGCGCATACCCGTTAAGGACCGCAAGCTATTTGTGTGGTTTTGATTTTGTCCAGTCAATAACTCGCCAGCCGCTGGAGCTAGAGAGCTCTTCAAACCATCTACGGAGTCGAGAAGTCTTTTAGTTTCGATTAAAAGAATGTTGAGAAGTTTTGGACTTGAGTTTTTTTCTAGGTTGCGTCATAATAAGGGACCGCTTAAGTCATTTTGACCCACTTCATCTGGCCCTGAGCCTCAACCGCAAGATGGAGCTTTGTGCTTCTGTTTTTTTAGGAAACAATTACTACGCGAAAACCCGCATCCTTAGAATCCTTGATTTGCTTACTAGCATTTGTGGTTAGCAAATTATGAAGAAAACACACTAAAAAACAATTAAATTATTAATTTACCCCCCTAGGGGATTCACTGTTTATTTTGTTTGTTTTTTCGTTGTTTATTTTATGTTTTTTTCACTGTTCATTTTGAGGATTCACTCTCTATTTTGCATTTTTTTTATTTTCAAAGCTCCATCTTGCGGTTGAGGCTCAGGGCCAGATGAAGTGGGCTAAAAAGAACTAAACCTGTTCCTGTTTTGACGTAACCCGAAAAAAACTTAAATCCTAAACTTCCCAACCCTTTTTCAATCGAAACGAGAAATCTTTCCGCATCTTTAGAGGGTTTGAACACGTCTCCAGCTCTATCTGCTGGCGAGTTATGGCTGAAATAGTCAAAGAGGATATATCGTCTTTTGCGGTCCCTGAAGGTTTTGAAAATGCTTGAACAGATTTGTGGAGGATGTTTCCAGAAATGGTTGTTTTGTTGACGCCCTGGACACTTATCCAAAGAAACACGCGTCATTCTGCTTTTTCTTCTGCAATGTGTACCTCTGTACTGTTTGCCTCAGTCGACCGACATCTGTTAAAAAAATAATAATGAACAAATGCTGGGGACAGTGAGTAGTGGGATGAGATCGACCCTGCAAGAATACTCCAGTGAAAGGGATATTGTCTTTTTGAATAATTTGAATCGCTGGTTTCCATATCTTAGGTCAGGAAAAGCATTGGCTTTTTTTCATGTTTCTATATTTTAACTGCAACCGTTCAATCCATTATGAAATTATAAAATTTTTCTCTTTTCATAGGGACANCGACATAATTTTTAGTTATTAATTGTTAAAAACATATTGTATTCTTTACGAGGTGTTAAAAGGTTTTCTTTGCTTTCAGATAAAAAACGATAGATATCTGTGCTGTATACTTACATGCAACACGCTTCCACTTCCACACAAAAATACACTGACATGGTCAATACACCCCCATGTACCTGCTGCAAACAACACGTCTCCACCTCTAAAAACTTTGGTTTCGCAAAAGTCGGTAGAGCAGACTTTCATTTTATTTAAAACATAAAAAAAGAAAAATCGAAGTTTGCACTTTGAAGCATGATGTCTAAAAGAAAATAAAAAAAAGTGAATTCCAACAAACTTTTAAAATCAGCTAGCACTGCAATAATAACAATGTCGTTTGAAAATTAGACATAATTGTTACGTTACAATGAGTGCAAGTCAGTGCTTCCCAACTTGCGTGAACACCTGACGCACTAATCCTATTCATAAAATCGAACGACGCATTGCATAAAAATATTCACTGATTGTAATTTAATTTTGCGCGTTTCGCTATTGTTACGTCACTGCAGGCATTGCTTTTGATTTCTTGCAATTTACTGTACACTCACATCGATTGGGTTTGAGGAGTTTTTCCAAAAATCCTGTGATCTTAGTAGTGATGACAAACAGGCCCGTAACCAGGGGGGGGTTCAGGGCGCGCGACGTCCCCCTTACAAAATTTTTCGCCACCCCCTGGAAAAATGTGTTGGACATAGTTTAAAGTTATTGGGCATAGTTTAAAAAATTTGATCCCCTCTCAGAAATTTCTTCGCTCCCCCCTGGTGTCCCAAGCTGGTTACGGGCCTGATGACAGATATAAGCTTGCGAAGTCCTTGCAATGTCGCACTAGGGCGTTTGGAAAGTCTGGTTTACGTAAATATTCTTCACAATAGTGATGCAGTTGAAAAAATCAGGAAATTTTTTGTGTGAAATCGATTTCACGAAACATGC
>JGI24021J15306_10003511_pt1 | contig 17724 bp, 10 predicted proteins | sample Ectturendosymbi1_FD_15306 | JGI IMG/M metagenome (IMG submission 15306)
GAGAAAATCGGGTCCCTAGAATCAGAGAAATCGGGTCCCTACAGATCCATACCAGGTACCTAACATTTTCCTTAAAAAAACTGTTAATTTATGCAACGTTCAGCTCAGTCTTAAGCCATCATCAGGAGAATTAAATATTTAAATCTTTATAAGCCCACGAAGTTTTTCGCTGTCTGCACTGCTAATCTGCTACAGCACAAAGCCTTATGGCTGGATCTCTCGTTTCCCCAACCCCAGATTTCATTTCAATTGATAAGCAACTAATCTTCATGTGTTTTTTATTGCTTCTAGTTGTGGAGTGCAGATAAACTTTACATAGTTGAACAAAGACGCTGCTTGTGCGCATGCGCAATTATGAGCACGGCATCCAATTTACATGATGTAATATGTTCTGCTGAAACTGATTGAATTTCTTCCTGGCGGTGAAACGTTGATTAAATGCAAAACATTGTTCGCAATACGAACTACGTTGAAACTACGAACGCTTGAAAATGATGGTTTTCGTCGAGAGTACACTATCTAAGAAACTGAAAACAATGTTGTTATGTTAAGGTGATGGTGATCGAGTGAAATGCTTTTATTGCAACGGTGGTTTGCAAAACTGGAAAAGCGGCGATCTGCCTTGGGAGGAACATGCCAAGTGGTTTCCTACGTGCGAGTTCCTTCTCCAACAGAAGGGCCCAGATTTTGTTCACACCGTTGTAGCTCTCTTCCCAAATCTGATTCGGCCTGTCTTAAATGCTTCAGGAGAATTTCCGTCGCTACCATTGTAAGTTAAAGTTTAGTACCTTCAGGTTCGTAGAACAATTTTCCATAGGTGGCACGCCCCAGTGCATTTTCTTCCACGTATTTTAAACGATGCATGTTTCTTTCTGCAACCAGGTAAATAGAAGGTTTGCTTTGGAACTGATAAGTTATGTGCGCACTCTGTGGTTATGCTTGATGAATAATGACACAATGATTCCTCTTATATCAGAAAATAATGTGTGTAAGCTTAAGGGTAAAAATCGCTCATAATTTAATCAAATCGGGAGAGGCACTACCATTTCCAAAATCAACAGAGNAACACTCAGTCAAGGTTTTGAATGCAAGATAAAAATATTTTTGGTTATTCAACGATTTTCATCATCGTATCCATGCCAAGCATTGATGTGTTATTAATTGTTCGACGCGAGGACTGTCTGAATTAAATAACCATTTAAGCAAGCTCTTTTTATGTTGCTTGGACTAAAACCATTATTTCTATCTCCATTAATTGCAAAACATCAGCTTCTCTGAATGTTTAATAAAATCGTTATCATTTTTGACGTTGCTGTAAACAATTACTAAAAATGTTTGACATAATAACTAGTNGTGGTTTTCCCANAAATACTTACATATCATGCTTTGGCTAACGGAAACAGGCAAAGGTTTGATTTTTTGCAGAGTTCAAAGTGGACCAAATGTTCTGCCACTACCGACTGTATCAAAACGTTTATCAAAAGAAGATGCGTTAAGTGTTGCTATGAGCTCGGAAGTTGTTGCTGCAGTTTGTGGTAAGGAAAAACTGGGTGTTTAATATCTTCAGACGTTTTTGAAACGTTCTCTTTTCTTGAAAAGAAATTTTAAAAGTGTTGAACGCATCTAACATTAAGAGAAATACAAAGTTAAAGGTTTGAGTAAAAAGAATCTGCAATAACATTTGTAACTTTTTGGAATCTACTTGTAGGAAAACAAAGCAGAATATTTTGAAGATAGCTTAATCATAAATACAATAGCTCCAGTTTAGAAAAAGTGTACAGCAAACATATTTCATTATTTTTCAGAAATATTGTTACAAGATAATACCACTATTGGTTGAAAATATTCAAATCAACATAGGCTCCACAAGTGACAGTACAAATGTTGCTTGCAAAAACAGTTTTAATTTTAAATAGTTCAAATTTCGTAATATGCAGCAGTACGTTTAGCTGGGATAATTTATCCTTTGTAATTTTTCCTGTTTTAATGCTGCGTGGTAACAATTGAATTGAGACAATGTGTAAGCTTCTGGTTTCCGTTTACTGCTCTATTCAATTTCGCAGCAACGGAAGAATGCTTCAGTATCAGTTTAAATGAATTTCTTATCGCTTTCCGCGAATGAGTTTGCCATTAGCACAAAAACAAATCGCCCACAAAGTTTTTGCACAGCCACGATTTATCGTACTTATAATTTTATAACCAATCATTTAGCAACCAAGCATTTGTATTTGCGAGCGCCGTAGGAAATTTTTTAACAAAAAGTGAAACTTTTAAACGGTATATCGCCTATGAATCTGAATGAATGGTCTCCACACAGTTAAGAAAAAACATTGAAAGTTGAGTTAATCTGTTACAAAAGTCTTTTGCTCTCAAAGAAGTCATTGGAAGACATTAAAAAAATTTTTGGTTTTATTTCAATAATTTACAGGTTATCTTATTTAAGGAAATTGCACCATGTTTTTCTTCGAAATTTTTCAAACAGTGCGTTAACAATGAAGAAACCCTTACTCAGAAAGATGTTTCTCCAAATATATTATGAATAGTAGTAAAATTAAAACTCGTTGTTAGATAACCTTGAAATGCAATGTTTTTATTTATCAGATGTTTAAAAAAATGCATGGGATTCCTTTTGGTGTTCAACAATTACTCCCCGTATCATTGATTACATGTCTATGCCCAAAAATACTTCATTGTTTTTTCCATTTTTTAAATACTAATGTTAAGAATGATGTAACGTTGAAAATACACCATAAAAGGACAAAATTTCAAAACAGTTTTTATTGATATTTGTAACTTTGTTGAAATCTTTATATAACTGATCCCGCACGTTCTTATTAACATTTGAAATTGGGAAAAAGACAACAGGTGTTAGCTTTAATGTCTGAAACTAATTACAATTGGAATGTGGTCATTTCAACAAAATTTTCATTCTCGCTCGAACCTTCGTCAGTTATCAGAGAAGTTCAACTAATTTGAAAACAAATTTAACATCCTTCACGGGTCAATTGCACTTCAAAATTCCTTTTTAGAAATGGGTTTTGACAAACATTTGGTCAGTGAAGTGATGAGTGAAAATATTGACAAATATGGAATTTGTTATCAAACTGTTGAAGGTCTACACCAAGCTGTCAAAAACAAGGAAAGGTAAGAAAAGTACCATACTTTACATTTTGTTAACAAAAATAGAAAAACATTTGGCGAAGAAATCATTCTGCTTGTTTTGGTATTTCGGAATCCAAACAACATGCTTAAAAACATTTCAGCAATTACTTTTTCGCTGTCATTTTTTTACAGAAATAAAGTCTTTTATATGTCACTCTAAACAAGCTTCTCTGAATAATTATTACCATTTTTGTATACAAAAAAAGTTTCAGGTAGTCTTCACCAAGACAAACTGATTATATCTGGAAGAGACTTTTTTAATAATAGCACGTTTGCTTCTATGGTGTTTCAAACACTGAATACTTGCCTGCGTAAGTATTCATTCAAAACATTTTTCAAAACACCTTCCAGTGAAAAAGTTCAATTAATATCTGGAGGAAATGTTCAATAATCGTCACATAAGTTGTCATCAGACACATTGGGTTGTTTCAGTGCCTTGGAGGTTGAGAAAAGATACCAGTTTGCGAGTTATGGTGGAAGACCAATGTTGCGAGCCTCACTTTGGGAAATCGAAAGTTGTGATTCTGAGTTTGAGGAAGTGCGCGGCAACATCAGCCAACAGAACAAAACGAATGCTTTGCACGGGTCTTCGCAGTCATCCAGTTCGCTTCGTTGCTCCAGTAAACACTCGCCGTTACAGAAAACTGTAAGTTTGAGGTGTGTTCATAATACCTCTGTCCAATTCCAGTCGTGCGTTTGTGAAACATTTCTTTGACGCTTTCGAGCAATTTTATTGAAAAAGAGCTGGCCAACGAAAATTCACAATAGGTTACCTGCACATTGATATAGCACTAAATGCCACTGTCATTATCATGTGGGCCTAATTCATTTTGAAAATCGTGTTGTGCCCGTGAAAAAATCTAATCATTTCTCCAGTATGAGGTCAAATTATCCAGATTGTGCTGTAGGACAGTCAGGTACACAAAAAATATTTCAAGCTTTGTAAAGAACTTTTGAAGTTATGCCTTTTTACTATACAAAACCTAACTCCTGCATAAAATCCAGTGTTCCTCCATCATGGTTGAAAATCATCGGTGAATCTCAAAGGTTGTAGAAAGCAGAGCAAGAGAGAAGGTTGTCATATTTTGGATACTGTTACAAAGATTTAGTTTCTTTAATCTAAAAGAAACATTTTTATTGCTTAGTATCAGGGACGTATCGAGGAGGCAATGGGAACACAACACCCGGGGCGCCGAATCACTGGGATCTCTGAAAAGTCCCAACAATGTTGCAAGTATTTTCATCAATGCACTACATTTGCTTCCAGGGGGCGCCACAGTTTTCCCCGAGCGGCATCTAACATTGGTGCGCTTCTGCTTGGTGTACAATAAAACCTATTCACAACCACCTTTGTGCATGTCAATTCCGCATAACACGTAGGCTCTGTTTCAGCGCACAAACATCACGTTGCACCTGAGTTCAAAGCAAGTCCGCAATTTAAAAAATCACATAGAGCGATATTTTGAATTAACACTTTTTCTACCGGCCTATACCTGCGTTCTGTTGCAGATTTCATCTAAACGTGACTGGAAAACGAAAACAAATCTCAAGTTGAGCCAGTATGGTACGAGAGGTAAAAATTATGTTGAGGAGTTGCGAAAAACGCTTTCGGATCGCGAAGCCGAAAAGCTTTGCCAGGTAAGTGTAATACTTTATTGAACGCAGAAACGTTTCTTGTAATGCTATTTTTTAAATTGTGTTCAGTAAACAATTTTCGGTTAATCGCTGTTTTTTCCTAGTGAAGAGCTGTGGAGAGTGTTGCGGCAGAACGCTGTTGCGGCCACTTTTTACTGACCGTCATGTCACTGTATTCCTGCTCAGAGGCTTGTGTCCGTTTCGGCGGTCACAACCATTCACAGTCGATACTGCGCTCCAGCAAGGGTGTGTTTTGTCACCACTCCTCTTCATATTCGACATGAATTGAAAAAACAGCCACAGCGTAGTCAACAAGGGTGTCACCGTTAGCAAGTTGCAGGACCAATCCTTTGCTTTTTGCAGATGATTTGGTACTGCTTGCATCTTCTCAACTGAGTATCCAACATGCACTTGATCTGTTTTCTGCTGCGCGCGACTAAGCATGAATGAAATTCAGCACTAAAAAGACCGGGGTATTACGTCTCCCCCGCAACCCAAGGCAGTCTATGCTGCAGGTTACCAGCATTATACTGCAGTAGGTGGAGAAATTCAAATACCTTGGCGTGGTGTTCACTAGTAACGGAAGGTGAAATAAAGATCTCGATACACGGATTGGTAAAGCAGACGCAGTTTTGCGTGAACTTTACCACTCCGTGGTAAAAAAGCGGGAGCTTTCATACATCGCAAATCTGTCGGTTTTTCAACTGGTCTTTGCTCCGAGCCTCACCCACGGTCGTGAATCTTGGGTGATGACTGAAAAAATACTTAAACCAAGTGCAAGTGCCTGAGATAGGCTTTTTGTGAAAAGTTCACGGTGTGACATTTCGCGACAAAGTGCGCAGCTGTGAAATTCCAAGGACCAGTTGGAATGACCATATCTCCGATCTTGTGTGGTCCCGTCTTGGTGCGGAGCCAGCGGAACTATCTTAGATTGCTGTCGACCGTGAGGTATTTTGAGTCTTTATAAGGCTGCTTTCTCCGCCACCCTCCCCAGAGGAAAAGCAGGAACGAAAATGAATGAGTGAATTGCATTTTTGTCTCCTGAATCGTTCTGTCCAGTTTGTTCAGAACTGTCGCTTACATAATTAAAGCGTTTCCTTGAAATGTGTCTAATTTATTGCAGGTGTGTTCTCGAAACAGAGCAGATATGATTTTCGTTCCTTGTGGACACATCTCTTGTTGCAACACATGCACAAAGAAGCAACATACTTGTCCTGTGTGTCAGTCAGAAGTTTCCGAGGCGGTTTTAGCCTACAGCTCATAAATGCTTTCTTCATTTCTCACAAACCATTCTGCACTTTGATCAAATTTGTTTCAAGAAAAGGACGTTTTTTCACTTCTTGTGTTTCGGTTTTGAGTTTGACTAATTGACGATTAAAAGCCTTAGCTTGGTTGATTTAAAATTTTGAAGTTAATCGTCGCCAATTTCTACAACAAAATTTTATGTTGCGCAATTCGTCTGCATTGTTTGTTTTCATAAATAAGCATTTTAAATGTTTTGCAATTTGCTCTCTTCGCTATATTTACGACGCAGTAAAAGAGTTGAATTCAATTGGGACTTCTTTGAGCATGCAATGAGCGGACTGTAGAAAGTGTTTTAAAATGACAGAAGGATATCGACATATGAGGAGGTATGCAAACGCGCAATGCAACACTTCCACATTTTGGTGAAGTTGCTGTGGAACGTGAAATGCAGGGTCAAACAGTCTTTGTTTTTTCCGTTTCGCAGAATGTTTTAGAAACAATTACAAGTTATAGCTTTGCAACAAGCTATTTGAGGAATCTCCTGTCTGATCCTTCCATCTTCAAAGCTAGAGCTTGTAATTACTGTTTTCAGGAAGAGTGAGGCAAATCCCATCCCTTGAGGCGTTCCACTAATGTTGACATCAATTGCAAAACCTCTGAGAGACAAAAGAAAGACTTAAGTATTGTTGCATTAAATCTTTGGCATGGAAAAACTGAACAATTGTGACTTACGTTTATTTGTGTCCTAGCAATAGTGTAAACTTTACTATTTCTAGCCACAGTCAATTTAATTAATTTTACAGAATTTTTACAATTTAAATTATCACCGAGACTCAGTCTTGAGTTCACGCTAAACTTCCTAGACTTTTCCACTGCCCGTCACGGATCTTTTGAAAACTACATGATCGTCTGAGAAAAGACCACGTGAAAGCGGGGAGATTCCTTGCGAGCAGAAGTGCTGAATAGCCGTTTGCGATCAGAGTTAACAGTATTGTAGTCAAGCTAGTGGAGAATGTGAATGAAAATTAGGACTAAAAAGACAGAAGTAGTCTTTCCCTCCTGAAAGAAAAGGAAGTGTATGCTGCAAGTGAGTGGCATTGCACTGCAGCAGGTTCACGTATCTTGGGGTGGTATTGACGATACTTTCTTGGGATGGTATTCAAGAATTTCAAGTATCTTGTGGTGGTGTTCAAGAATGACGGAAAGCAGAATATGAAGATTGATAGACAGATTGGTGAATCAAACGCAGTTCTGTGTGTGCTATTGTTCTGTGTTCACAGAACGGAAGCCTTCAAATATGTTAAAGCTGTCAGTTTTTCTATCGGTCTTTGTTCCGATCCTCACCAATATGGTCATGATCTTGGTTGATGACTGAAAGAACATTATCCCAAGTGCAAGGGCAAGCATGGGATTTGTGCAAAGCGTTCACGGTGTGACACTTTGCGACAAACTGTGCAGCTGTGAATTTTGTAAATACAGAATGTGGAACTACTTCTCCATCGAATCAAGAGATCCCAGGTACGTTGGTTCGGCCATGTGTCTAGAATGGCCCACGAAAGATTGGCGAGACAAATCTCGCTGTATCAAGGGGAAAGCGGTCCAGAGGTCGACCAAGGACCAGCTGGAGCACTTTTTTTCACTAAAACATGTCGGTAATTTTCCAAAATAGCTTACACTTTTTGCCACAACTCGCCGTAACAGTATCCGCCAGCTTACTTTTCGGACATCATGACTGAATTGACTTAACCTGTTTCGGTAATTTCAAAACAAAATTCATTCAATGACCGATATATGACCCACAAGAGGAGAGATGGTGTGGCTACATCGCGGAGATTGGTTGGTCTGGTCTTGGTGTGGAACCAACAAGAGCTATCTGAAATTGCTGTTGACCGCAAGGTATTTCGAGTCCTCCTAGTGCTGCTGCCACCACGACCCTCCATAGAGGAAAATCTGCCACGAAAATGAACAATGAATGAATAGGTTCGTGATGATGTATTGGCAGCAGGATTAAAAATCGCTTTTTACGTTATTGCCATGTTTCCACTTCTTCCCTCACATGCTTTCGTCGTTTATTTCATGGGATGGCCATTTGTGCNCGACAAGAGTAACCTCTTCACAATTGGCCATTAGTCCCTCAACCTATACATCGGACTGCGACAGCACGTCTAGCAGTCGACACAACCTTCACCATGGAAACATCTATCTCACGTAATTTATGGGGCACCTGACTAGATAACCTCTGTGTTTTTTCGGTGCCCCAGCGTTTTTTTCTGTTTTAGCGAATACATTTAGCGCAATTAATTCAGTACCGCCAAATAAATCTATCTATCTATTATTGATAAAAATCCAGATTTATTTTGGGACGTTGCGTAATGTGATTTGAATAAGATAAAGATAGCAATTAATTTTTAGTCTAGCGCATATTCAAACATCACATTCAGAAGCAAGGATTGTGATAATTCATTATAGCCAACGGGTTTTGTCCATACATGGTGTGTTTGTACTTTTGATCGTAACACATTCAGAAGACGTTGACGTCACTGCTGTTAAAATTTATCTTCAAGACCTCAGGTATTCCACAACGTGGTTGCTTAAATCAGCGACAAGCTTATGGTAGCTGTTTGTTGACCCTTTACAGAACGCAAAAGACGATATATAGTCGCGGACTATTTCAGCCACTCGCCAGTCCATGGAGCTAGCGACGTGTTCAAACCGTCTGCGGATTCGGCAAGACTTCTAGTTTCGACTGAAAAAAAATTTTCAGATTTGGATTTGGGGTTCTCTGGGCAGGACGTCACAAGTAGGGGGGTTGTTGCGTTTTTGGCCATTTTTACTCGTCCCTGGGCACCAATCCAATAAGCCAATTTTTTGGCTCAAGGTGTTTGTGGAAACTAGACAATCATCCAAGTCATCAGAGCCCTTGATTGGCTTTCTAGCATATCTGGAGCCAAACGTATGGCCCAAAAAAAAAATTAGTAAAAATTTCTACCCCTACAAACGCTAACCCGGGATATATTACACCTACATTATATATGGCCAGAACTCACCAGTAGCTTGAGCTAGAGAGCGGTTCAAGCCTTGTAAAGACTCGTGAAGTTGTGTGGTTTTAAGACTGAAAAAAAATTCAATCCTGGGATGCCGGGTTTTTTGTTGATGTGAACATAATGAGAGGATGCTTATGCAAAATTGTTTACATTTGGATGACGTCATCAACCCCTAGGAGTCGACCATTCGAGCCGATTTCGTGGCTCAATTTTTTAAAATTCTAGGAGTCTTTAGAAGGTTTGATGGACTTTCTAGCCTTTCTGGTTCAAATCTTATGGCGAAACATCCGGAAATTAACGAGGGTAATCCCCACAAATCCCCAAAGAAATCCTTAAAAGATTGAGGTCTTTTGGGCCTCATTTTGGCATCAAAAACACTAGAAAGTCGATCAATGACTCCAAAGACTGGTATTATATCCTAGAATTCAAACAAATTTGAACCACTGAATCGGTTCATTGTTGCAGTGATGACATCATAAAAGAAATAGCAAAAAAAGCAAAAAATACACCAAACCTGATGTCATCGACCAAAAACCCCAAAACCAAATCTTAAAAGTTTTCTTTTTATTCTAAACTACAAGACTTCACGAGTCTTTAGAGGGTTTGAATAGCCCTCTAGCATAAGCTGCTTCCGAATTATGGATGGCCAAGTTAGCCGTTAGAGGGAAAATCACACGTTTCCTGTAATTTTTTATTTTTGTGAAAAATGGGTTTTTTGGGCCATAATTCTGGCTCCAAATTTGCTAGAAAATCAATCAAGGGCTCCAAAGACGCGGATGTTAGCCTAGTTTCCAAACACGGCTTAATCCTAAAAAATGGCTCATTGGTTTGGCGCCAAGGGCCAGGTAAATTTGGCCAAAAAGGCAAAATCATGCCCCTATTGTTACGTCACCAACAGAAACCCCCAAACCCGAATCAGAATTTTTTTTTAATTAAAACTGGAAGACATGCCGAACCCCTAGATGGTTTTAACACTTTTCTAGCTCCATCGACTGGCGAGTTGTAGCTGAAATAGTCCGAGACGATATATCGTCTTTTGCGGTCCTTCAAATGGAATTTTATTCACTTCAATCATCTTTCAAGTAGATGTTCACGGTATCAAAATTTTTTCTGTACCTTGTGATATTACAGACGATCGCACTGCTTGTAAATAATAGAACCATATCTTCCTTCTGTCGAAACCACAGCCAGCAAGGGTGCGGAGCCGTCGCCAACCAGTCGCGATTCCAAAATATCGCAATAGATCTTCATCACTTGCCGATTTTCGTCCAGGTCAAAGTCGCGATTGGACATGTGCGTTGCGTACTGCGATACAAAACGTCATTTTCAAACACGAAGAGCCCTCTGAAGCGAGTGCTTAGCCGTACAGAAGTGGGTCGTTGTATAAGAAACATAAAACGCGCACTGCAGTAGTTGTAAGAAACAGGAACGGATGCTGTTTTGATATGAAACAGTTTTCTTTGCAGAGAGCGATGCATTGATTCTGTGGTTGGATAATAGAGTGCTTTTCGAGATGCAAAAGAGTTTTTCATCCCAGAGCGAGATTTCTATCCATACCTCATTATCTCCAATGTTGTACCAGCTTTTCGGAAAGATCAATTCGTCGATTGCCGCTTCCCACTTTCAGTTCAATTCGATTCTTTTTGGTAATTTTGTGGTGTACGTGGTCAGCGTGTTGTCGGGAGGGTAAATCAAACCTACGTTACTGGGAAGGGGAGGTACATTGTTATTTTCAGCTTGAGAGGCGGACTGGTAAGCAGGTAGCCCAAGCAGGAACTGAGCAACAATACTCAAAATATCGAATCGCCTTGCGAAGTAGGCAAACTGTAAATGCTGGCAATACCAACAGCGTTATTCAATAGAATTTAAGAAGCAACAACAAAATGATCCATCTCCATTAAAGTCGTTATCGATGCCTTATCAACCAAGAATTAAACTTTTTGTTCCATCTCAGCCATTTAACCATTACTTGTGCTTTGTTTCCCTTCCCTAGAAGACCGATGGTTTTTTCAATGCGAAACAGGGGGAAGGTGGGTGATTGCATTTCGCTTTCGTAAAAATTTCCCTTCACAATTTCATTATCAAGATCTGCAATCTTGAGTGACCGGCGATTTGCTGATAAACAGTAAAATGTAGATGGATGATCAAAATGAACGTCCATTGTGGTTTGAACGCAAGCGAGCAAGGCCTTTATATAAATGTTGCAAATGTAGCTGTTCAGTAATCACCAGATCATTCACACATTACGTTTGGTATATAAAGCTTAAGCTAGGCTTTTCTTGCGTGTGAGTGAATATGTCGTGTTCTTTAGGACGAAAGCCACGATTCGTAAAAAGTTTGACTTGTTTGGTTACAACACGTCGAAATAGTGTAGTGTCATCCAATCGCCTTGACACTTTATCACTCCTTTGCAACTGAATTTATCTTCTTTGAAAGAATACTAATATGCATTATTGCAGAGAGCGACTAGGCTTTGTCCCTCCGACTCAACTTAAAAAAAAACAGGTGTTCGAGTATGATGCTTTTTCGACTCTGCACAGTTTTCACAAAGAGGCATCCATTCACCACAGTTTGCGCATATTTGGATAAAAATCGTTTTTATGAGACTCGCAAGCTTGCCTGACAATCCCCTGCTCGGACTTTTTGCAACTTTCATGGTCGAACAACGCCGTGCAGTCATGATGCGCTAATGCACAAATATGCTGAATCAGTGTCCATCGCCGCATAGCAGTAATCTTTCCGCGAAACAAATTCGTCAAATGAAACGTAATAAAATTCAAGCATTTTCGGTTTGGCACGATTGGACACAAAGAAACGAATATTCACAGGTAAATCAAAATGTATATCCCGCTTTGCTTTTTGTACTTCGTAAAATCCATAACCCAGGAATAAGGAATCATTAACATTTTTACAAACGTTTTCTTTCACAACACATTTCACGTTGCAAACTTTACAGCGCGCATCAACGTTCGTCCAAATTCCGAATTGCCTTCAATTTTTTAGTTTTGTTATATGGTTCCAAGTCGGGATTTCATCACCGCATCGTCGTGCGAAACGTTCCAAATAGCGAAAATGTGTGTAGTCAATGACTTAGAAAAATGTTTATGACGACCAAATTTTTTTCTAAATACCAATCAATTTCTGAATACCAAGATGAATGGCAGGTAATTTTTTAAGCAAATGACTTCTCTCATGTTTCGCCTTGGTGTTTTCAACAAGCGTCCTTCCCGGGCAAAGTCTTTCATGACACCCGAAACGTCATCAATACCGATGAAAATGGGTGTCATTTCGGAAACTTCTCTGCGTCAGTGGTTTTGTCTTCCATCATCCTTTTGCAATCTTTACAAATGCTGTTGGCCTAAAATTTTTGAACGTCTGTGTCGGCGTTTTGAAGGTTTGCCCAGGTACACAATACCTTTGTCTCATACGCATGATAACCAAGTTTTTTCAAGTAGNTGGTGGTCTCTTGGGTGCTCTGCAACAGGTTCACCCATGTACTTGTTGAGTCCAACGTTAAATCGGATTTTCTGCATTTCGTACATCCATGAAAGCAGCAATCTAAACACAAAAACTGCATTAAATATTTTTTGCGTTTATGAAAACGATCGAGTTTTGTTCAACTTACCGTGAAATCGCAAAACCGTTTGCCTCTCCGGAACGAATCCATCTTGTCGAACGTAACTGCAACCAATCTTGTGTTCAGATGAAAAGGTTTGTCGCCTGATGTGGATGTCTCTTTTGAACGTTTTGCATTCGAACCATTCCATAGCGACTTGACCGACGGAAAATATTTTTGTTGGTAAAAATCGCCATCTATTTTCCGTCGAATTAAAAAACTGGTGGGAATTGCGGAAGATAAACAGTGCAAGTGAAATTTGTTGGCATCATAGCAGATGACGTTTTGCACTGTCTTTGCATTGTCTTTGTAAAGATGCTCCTTTATTTTGTCTACTTTCGCTTTTGCGTGCTGTTATTGAAAAGTAACTCTCGATCTGCCAAGGAGATTTTTTTGGTTACGTCAATACTACTAACATTGCTTTTTGAAGGTGTGGTGAAAAAAATCTCCTCGAGGCACTGAGTTGAATAAATTTCTCATTATCAATCCCGGTGGTGATATGGCATCATTAAATGCGTCAAGGTTCAACTTCCGATACACGTCAACGTGCTTATAAACAGCTTCCAGAAATAGGCAAGGAATCGAAATTATCATAATATTGTAAAATTTCAAACCGTGGTTTCATTTCTGCTCCTTCCAGTGGTGTATCTATACGAAGTGGCGCACATGGCAAAGTTTAAATGTGCGCCCTTTCAAAGAATTTTAATATTAGATATAGGCACAATTTTTACGAAAGATAAAACATTATTAAACTAAATGTTTTAAAAGAGAAATATTTGTTTACTTTAGCTTTAAACTTTTCAGCAAGTAAAATACTCGTATAAATTATCCACGAGAACCGCAACATACTTCGATGCTCATTTAATTTTATTATGACGGATATCAAAACATTCACTTATAACGCTATCATAGTTTATAGGTCTAGATAGTGTTGCCTGACAAAATCGTATATCTTAAAAAAAACAAACAACACATTGCAAGTTCTGCAAACGACAATTTGAAATGGAACACATTAAAATTGAACTGCCCATTAAATGATATGAGGCCATTCATATATCATTCGTGTTCGAAAAACGCAATTCCATCGAAACATAAATACAGCCAGTTGTTTACGGTTAAATTACACAAAATTGCTAATTAAAGCAACACTTTCTGTACCTTTATCTAAGCAAAAGTCTTCTATGATTTCATCAAAGTAAGCTTTCGCTGTTTCGTCCCTTTCTATTCTCATCAAAGCTAGACCACACAACCTTCCCTGGTTTATTGTTAGTCATTGTGGTCCGAAGTTATGAAATGACCAGTTTCATTTTACTGAAAGATCGTTCGCAGCTTGCAATTACATACTGCCATCATAAGCATTATTTGGAAAGCAATTCGAAGGATGTCAGGAGGACTTCAGTATGCGATAATCGATTATTTTAAGTTGCGCGACTTTAAACTAGCATTTTGCAATCTAGAATCTCTTCGTATAATTGCTTGCCATCTACATCTGAGCTGTACACAACTTCTAAATTGTCACATGCAGAATTTAGTTTTTCACAGTCAGGACCTTATCACAAGGCCTTGGACATCGTACAGAAAGCCAAATTTGGACAGAAAAAGCTAGCAGACTACTGTAACAGATCTCTTTCGAATAAGACTAACAAATCTCTTTCATAAGTTAAGATTTTTGCTCAGCTGGCAAGCTAACGCTACTAAACTGGTAATTTTTTTGAAGATTAACTAATGTATTCTACCTTAGTCTCTGGACTGGGGCATTGTATTCAGCCTATTTATCGGTCACCAGTGGCCGTCGAAGACGTTTTTCTAAAGTCGAAGTGGGCCGCAGTAGTTTAAATAATTTGTAAATCTGCAGGACCTCAACAGCAGTTATTTGCATAACAGTCAGATTCTCACAGCCACGAACTTAAATTTGTCTCAGCCAGATTCTTATTAATATCTTCTTACTTAAAATGCAGCAGTACATACTCACTTGTATCCTTTCTTATGGCGTAGGACTATGGCATGCGATGGCCGGAGATGTGGCATGCGAATGTTCTTGTTCTGTCACAATGTCTGACCGTCGTGTTATGTCACAACAGGGTTGTCAGATGAAAATTTCAACAAAAAGGCAAGCAATGCTGAAAAGAGGCCATAAAAAGGTCAGGCTCATTGTTTGAAGACAAGAAAAAAGTCAACTTTATTTGCGGTATTGCCATTCCTTTGTCACAAAAAAACATCTAAATTACTTGCATTTCAAAAAATTTTTTCGTCGAAATTAATGCTAAATCTTGCTTGGCATGGTAATGGAGCACTGACCTTCCTTGACTATTCACGGTTTGTAAAATCGCTCGTTTTAACTAAAATGGTGCCACAGTTTGCAAACTGGTCCATCGGCAGCTTTCTGTGTCCACACGAAAGTCATCTTCCACTAACTCCTGCACTTAACGACCATAATCATAAGACGCCTTCCACTTCGACGTCATTGCTGCATATTTATCGCGGAGACGACGACCTGTCTGCAAGCGTTGAGCCTGCTTAGACCTTACAAAAAACTACACAGCACAGTGAATGCACACATTTACAGTGATTACGCAAAAGCTTAATTTCAAACCTAGCATCCATCAAATATTACTAATATCAGAATGCGGGCGTCTGATATAGCATTTATCACAAAAATTTTGAAAATCCTACTGATCTTTTTGTATGTGGATATAGGGAGAGATGATTATTATTCATTCTAAATTTTGGAGATTTGCCAGCTAAACTTTGCGACTTATGACCGGAAACGTAAGAAGTGGCTCATTGATCCCACATCTCCCCTACAAGGTTCTACATAATAAGTAATTACATAGAAGGTTCTGATTACCTTAGACAACTCACACACAAATATTATTACAAACTACTGATTTCATCGGTTGATTTTCCAATATACATGAAAAATGATTCTTCAAACACCATGGCGGCATCATAAAATTAAGGAAAGTGATCGCAATTGTACATGGCCGTGCAAACTGCATCTTGATTTTCCAATAATGCTGGAAGTCTTCGGTCAAAAATGCTTTACAAAATGTTCTAAGGCGACTTATTCAGGTGCTATCCCCTAGCTTATTGTAATTATTTACAGAGGCGTGATCACTGAAGTCATCATAAAAGTTTGTAAAAAATGTCTAAACTCGAAACTTTTCTTAATTTATTTTAGAATTTTCTTACTATCAAATCGATTCTGTTAGGTTTAGATTCATGGAAAATACAAACGCAAAGAGGCATACAATGCAATATCATTGTTGAAAAGATACACAAAGAGCAGAACAACTTTCCACAAAACAGACAATTGTTTATCTCAGTTGGTAGGTACTTTAATCAAACTCGAGTCTAAGAACCAATTAACATTATCACATAAATATCCCATCCATACTTTTTATTTATGAGTTCAAATGAATGGCCCATACAAAATTTTCTATTGCGTCCTATGTTGTCGGATATTTTTCAAAGTTTCATAATTTTCGAAAGAAACGAGAAGTATCCAGTTCGGGTACATTTAGTAATCCGATCTGATACAGCGTTAATTGCCCAAGTATAATTTCAAATTCGTTCAGAGATCTGTTTAAATCAGGTGACAAAGTCTGCAGAGGCACATAATAGTTTCAGTGACATTCATCAGCTTGTTTCTAGTCAACCTTTCCAAGATTACTTCTGTTTACAAGAAAAGTTAAGAGGTGTTCATTTGCAAATTAAGGATAGGTTGAAAATGATATAACACATGGTTACAGTTAATTAATTCAACCATGTTGTACTGCTGCTTGGCCTAACATGAAGGGGTTAACCGCGTAGTGGTGTTCAAGTGAAGGCAAGTTGTGTTTCAACAAGAAATCAAAATATTTCCAAATCACCAGCTGACACGTACATTAACTCTTGTTTGGCACAAGCCATGCCTGTCAACAACTAGCGCAGCGCATCAAATACTCCACAACAAAGTCTGAATTCAGGTTTCAATGATGCCAACAGTCATCTCGCCTTTCAAATCGCAATCGCCTCACGGTTGATATCTCGGTGTTAAGATCCACATCGTAAACATACTTAAAATAACAGTAGCTCTCCCTGTCTATTCAAAGAAGCTTAGATAGCGAAAAGATATTACTTTGAAAAAATTCTGCCTGGTGGGCAGTGGTGTATTAATCATTCCAGCGTTTCGCCACCACTCCTGAAAACTCGCTTTGACGTGTTAGTCATTCTGATGTCTCAGTAACACCACTCCATCCCTTGCAGGTGCGGTTGTTACGACAGCTTAAAGTAGACAACCACCAGATTAAACAGATTAAACATTCTAAAACGGTCCAGCCCTCTCATCCGCTACATTCAGGTTCACAAAATGCTTTTTTTATCAATGCTAGCGGCAACAGCCTTATTTTACCGCAGGTACGGGCGAGATCCTCTATACCATTTTGTTTGAATGACTTAATCCGCTGCAGGTGCACAGGAACGCTGTTATGACAGTTCTAAAGGATTGGAAGCGATCCGCAACCTCCGTCGTTTTCTGGTTCAAAAATTACTTTTTGCCAAACACGAGTACAGCTTCACTGTACTTTTCCGCTTACTTCGATCCTCCCACGTTGCATCTTACTTTCGAGAGCGGCAAAAAATTCTTGCAGCTGCCTTCTACAAGATACAAGAACGCTTTTTGTCTCACCAATTGCTCGCTAAGTATTTGTTAAAAGAGTTTTATAATAAGATAACGCTTCGGCCTGACTATACAATGTTGAAATTTATACAAAACATGATTCGTAATAAGAACTTCTTATTAAACGCTACAACAGGCGAAAACAATGTTCAAACCGCCGTGAAAAAATTTGTCTTCTTACTAGTTTTATCGTGCATTTAGAAAAACTGCGTGACTGCTTAGTGAACCCAAAATATTTTAGGGACTTAGGGATGTTAATGCTCCCAATACTGCTAAGGACTGTGAGCGCACGTCTTTTTGCGTTAACAAGGTTTCAATGACTCTTTTCAGAGAAAATACAAAGCCTGATCACACTTTTGTTA
>JGI24021J15306_10003514_pt1 | contig 17719 bp, 11 predicted proteins | sample Ectturendosymbi1_FD_15306 | JGI IMG/M metagenome (IMG submission 15306)
TGTTCAACAATGCAAATGCGGTAAGCAATCCATAGCAGGGTGACAGACTGTGCACGGTGTATTCTGCCAAACAATAACGAAATCCTGCCAAATTCACTGCCAAATAACAATACGTTAGAAATAATATCGACAATATACTGCCAAAATTCTGCAGCGTTTTTTTCATTAAACGATTTACTTTGTCACTGGACCCAATAGTAATTGTGTTACTTGAACTTACAATATTTAGGCAAAAAAGTGGGGGCCTAGGCCCATGCACCCCCCCAGTTGCGCCACCTATGCTAACAGTTAGTACGTGCGATGAACCTGGTCCAAAGGAAATTCCTGATGTGCGGGTGGTAGTCGTTTGGGCTCTCAGCATTGTTGTTTAGGCTGGGCTGATAGAGACGACTCTTCATGGGAAAAATTTTGATGTAAGCTACAGCACTTTTTTAATAAGTTTTGAAAAGCAGACACACACAGGTTTGGAATTTGGGTTAGAGTTTTTGGTTAAATTGCAAAGAAGATCTGCTAATCCAAGGATATAGTCCTTGTCATGTGAAGAAGGATATAGTCCTTGTCATGTGAAGTGAAATCCACCTGGACCTGCATCAGCTAATTCCAAGCAAGAGCTCCAGCATTTCATCAATTGATAAAATAAAGAAAACATATTTTGTAACACTGAGAGTAGATCACAGTATAAAATACTGTAAATCTATGTGGCTTACAAAAACTACAAACTCAAACTGTCCTTTAGGAATGGTTGACTGCATAAAACTTGAGGTAGAATATTCAAAATGCTAACCAAAAGAAATGCAGCTTAAACACTAAAATAGACCAGGGTTGGCCAACAGGTTGATTGCCGAGTGCCACCTTGATCTATTGCACCTGATTCTGCATTGAATTGACAAGCTGCCTAAAAAGAACATTTTTCAATCAATAATCCAGAAAGTACATACTGTAAAAATTATCCATCAAGATCAATTCATTGGTTGGTCATGTATATTCTTTGGTGCCTTATGTGACGGCTGACCATAGGCTAGCTTGGTAGATGCTGCGAAGATATGGTAATAGCAGTTTTTCTTAAGGAAAATGTTAGGTACCTGGTATGGACCTGTAGGGACCCGATTTCTCTCTCAAATGCATTCAAAATATTCCAATCCAACTTCAAAATGCTTCACAATGCATTTATCATGAGAATGACAGCCACTAAATTTTCCTGAATTTTAAAGCACGATGTGGCAATTAGCTTTGTGCCATTTCTACTTGTTTTTTGTATGGTTGTTGGTTTGTACACATTCACATTGCACACAAGATCCTTTGTTTGCCACACAAAAGCAATAGTGATAAGACACGAACACCAAAACAATGCACCAACCATTGCAGTTGGTCACCATCATATAGGAGTGTTGACTAATACTGTATGTCTGAACATAATAACAAAATTTAAATCATATATCATAGCATACATATTCACAGCATAATGTTTTAAACAGTGTGTGCTGTAATGATTTTAACACAATGCAACAAAGTAATAAAAAGAAGCAAGGATTCAAACATAATCACAATAATAAACACAAATATTACACAACATGTAACAAAAGTGTTCACAGTAAAAGAGATAACAAATACAGAACGAAAAACAGAAGATGATGGTGGGCAAATAGTGCATGAAGAGTTGAGAGGCATGCAGCAGATGAATGTATGAGAGAGCCATGCACGTAGGTGAGAGAAGTGAGGTTATAAAAGCAGAAAGCTATGGAGCAGGCAGACATTATAAATTTAAGGTACACTCCTTATAATCTGTATTTAGGTTACAACCTGCACATATTGGCAATTTCTTCCATTGTTTAACCAACTAAGCATCTTAGCTTTAAATGGAGTATACAAAGTACAAAGCAGCTATTACTGTAGTTGGTTTGAGGCCAATGTCTACTTAATCTTTAAACTAATAGCAGTTGATTTTTTGACATACCACTGTTACAGTATTAAATTGGTAGTGTATATCTGTGCTAAGTATATAACAAGGTTAAGTGAATGTGAATGCATTATATCCAATGTCTACTTTTGTGTAATTTAAACAAGGTGATATGAATATAAGCACTTTATATGATACACTCCTATGATACAGGCACTTAGCCAGAGTGGTATGTTGTGCAATTTATCAAAAATGTGTAGCCCTAACTTTTGCCAACGTGATATATATATATGCACTTAACCAGAGCAAGACTCAGTAGACTGTCTTATTTCAACAAACTATAAAGAACATGGAATGGTTGAGGGAATTGGGTATAGTATAAGCAGAATTCAGGCCCTAAATGTAAAACATGATTCAAACTTTTAAGTGTACTTTGTTTAGTGTTAGCCTGCTGGGTATGAGCAGATGTAATTGTCAGTGTCAAAGGGTGCACTTGAGTAGCATGCCCGATCGCAGATAACCTTAGCCCTAAACACTGGTCCAGGAGTTAGTCTACCTTACTGCTTTAGGCACCATGCAGACAGCCTACCTCTATTTAGTTAATTTAATTTCTCACATTAGCATAGCCTAACTGCAATAGGGCTGGAACTACTAGAGCAAAACACAGTTGGTCATTTGACTAAGGCTGAATTTACACATGGTGTTAGGTTGCATAACAAACTTGAACGCATCAACAAGAAGAGTCAAGTCTGATGTAATTTTGCCCAGATAAAATAATATGAAGTTTTCTATATATCAAAACAAAGAAGTGACAAATAATACAGTATTGTAGACAACAATTATATGCTACACTTAATGCGAAAATTTTATATCTTACAACAAACATCTGCAGTATCTACCATCGGACAAATCTCTGCACTACGGTTTGTCGACGTAAATCCCATAACAAGTCTCATTTGTTAAAACATTTTGTCAGCTCCACGCAGGTGGCAAAACTTTGTCTTGCCTGGATAGGAAGTACAAGTAGGAACACAAGCTTCCTAGACAACAAGAATCCCATCACTGACAACACACAACACCGGCTGTCCGGCTTACCAATTTTAAGTAAGCCGGAAGCCGGTCGAAACCGAGGTAATTCACCTGGATATGGGCAACGGAGCCTGTGCGAAGACTTCCGTTGGCCATAAGCCAGATCGTAAGCCGTTACCGGATTCTGTGTGAAGCCGCCTTTAGAGTTTGCTAGCTCATACCTTAGCTCAGTCTTTTTTAACCTTTTTGCTGCAGCGAAACTTTCCGCAAGTGTTAGTGTTGCTCATGGAACCCTATGCAATGATTTATCATAATTTCTGTAATAAACCTATGAAAAAGTGGTATTGCTACAACCGCATAGAACTTTTGCAAATTAGTACCAGGCAATTTCGGACTGCTTCAGCTGAAGCCCCTGGGAGCCGCTAGTGGAACCCTGAGGTTCTGCTGAACCAAGGTTGCGAAAGGCTGTTTAGCTAGACTTCCACTTAACATTCGTGTTTATTTTGTGTTGTCACAATTGAAGTTTCACAACCAATAAATCATGAAGTATATTTTTTAAATTAGTGGTCCACATGTGCTGCAAAATTTTGAAAGTTGTTTGGTGTGTCGTGAGTGGAAAAAGGTAGCAGAGCACTAGCATAGTGTACAGAAGAGATCAATTAGCGGCAATGAATATACAGACAAAAGTGCTCAAAATAAAACTGAAATCTTCCTCGCCTCCGACTGTAGCTACACAATCCGAGTTGTGCAGTTATGACGCTAATGATTTACTACAGTAATGACTAAGGGCGTAGTTATACGTTAGCGGTGGTAAAGGCTTCGGGTTCCATAGTTTAAATGCACTGAAAGTTGGTTAATGTGGAAATGTAAAATATTCGTTTGAAAGCTAATAAAATCAACTGAAATAAAACAAAATGCAATAATTAGGAGCTATATTATTAGCGTAGTTCAACCGACCAAAGAATCCTGAACAGGCTAACTTATGTAACGTGCACCTGTATTTACTCTATTATGCAAAACTTTTACACATAAACCTAAACCCTTAACTGTAAACTCTAAACTTAAAACCCTCAACTTGCACACCCTAAATCTAAAACTGTAAACCTAAAAACCTAAACCTGAAACTAAAGCAAAAACCCTAACTACAGTTAAATCTTGAAAACTTTAAAAGTGTAATGTAAATCAATGCCAGTTAACACTGAAGATGAGCAAGGAGTTGCTTGGCGTAATCTTTTGTTTATTTTGTTGCATCGAGTGATTGTGCATACAGCTTGTCACGGCAAAGTCCCGGAAGCAATAAAACAAAAGATTGTGCCTGGCAACTCCTGGCTCATGATCAGTGTAAGATGCTAAAACTCTTAACCTGTCATTGCAACCTGCACACCTTCAGAAAAGCGTACCTAAAACTTAAGCGTAGTGCAGACATGACCTTCAAAGACCACCACTCTACCAGTGTATGTTCACCCTACTATGATATAAAGAAAGTCTTAACCTGCTTTCGGTTTGTGGCGACTAAACCTAACCATGTGCTAAATCACATGGGTGCCGGCAACCTAGCACTTGACCTTGCGTAGCTGTAGCCAGCTACCTAGACGCTTTTCTAAATGGTATACGTGTACAATTTTTTTGACCAAGTGAAATACCTTGGTGTGTGGATAAATGCATCACTGAAGGATGATGATGATATTCAAGGACAAGTGAAATCACTATACTGTGCAGCAAACAAACTCAGAGGCACTTGTGATCGGTGCTCCTGCAAGTAAAATGCTTTATTTTGTGCCCATTGCATGGTATTGTATGCTTGCAAACTGTGGAGCAAATACACACAGTATGAAGTGCTTACATGCTGCATATAACAATGCCTACAGAATTATGCATTACATACTCAGAAATGTGTTTGCTCACACCAGGTTAACCATTGAGTCAGGACCTTTGATGCCCTGCTGAGAAACAATTTGTATTGATTTTTTATATGCTGCGCATCTTCATCCAACTTTTTTAATCGATCACTTCAAATGTCTGATACTTTTTACAAATCTTCATTTTTCCTCAATTATTCAATCGTGCTGTGTGATGGAGACCAAATACAGTAGCTGTTGGTGAATTGTTTCGGTGTTTACATCTCATCAGTATTACTTTTGTGTAGCAAAAAATGTGTGGGCAATGTGTACACACAAAGCATACAAAAAGCAAGAAATGCTGTTAAAGTGTTTTGTTCCTCTCAATGCCGGTCATGTGCAAACATCGACTCTGCAATGTACTACTCTATGACTAACCATTTTTTGGTCTAATTGTTTTATGAGTACTGTTTCGACTCCCAACCAGTGTTGCCACTTTGGTATGAAGAAAACCCCCAGAATATACCTTGAAAAAACCCCAGAAAATAATAAAAAACCCCAGACATACAACCAAACTTGAAAAGCATGCTACTGGTACTTGCACATAAAAAGGTAATATGCATTATTTGCAACATATTTTTAACAAGTTCAAGTCTTTTTTAAACATACTGACAATCACACTTTACCAGTAGGCTTGCAGCAAATCATATGTATGAAGTAACATAAAAAAAGCTAGTTAGATCTTTTCTAAAAAAACGTTTAATGTTTTCGTTTACTTTCACTAAAATGCACAAATTGAAACAAGTACAGTACATGATACTTTCAAGGTCTTACAGTTCTCTTTTCACTCTAACCATTGCATTCATTGCAATATTTGACTACTAATTTAACATTCAAAATTTTACATTGAGATCACAATCAATGCGCCCGTAAAACAATGAAGAGATTCTCAACCACAGCATCTTCAAAACCAAAAAAAGCATTACAAATTCATGCACAAGCAGCCCTTGACATATCAGCGATAGATTAGAGTGCTGACCTATGCCTTGTTAGTGCTTAATCTGTAAACCTTTATATTTCAAACAATTTGGTTAAGCCTAGCCCTACTTACATCTGTACTGGCTACTGACTCTGCACATATTTATGCCTGTGAAACTACTGTATTCTTGTATGGAAAATACAGTAATACTACATAGGCTACATTTATATAATTTGACCAGAGTCAAAAAACGCCAGATTTTCAATAAAAAACTCCAGAACCCCAGATAAAACAGAAAAACCCTAGATCAAGTAAAAAACCCTAGCAGTGGCAACATTGCTCCCAACTAAACTGCCTGACATTTTGGGTTGCCAAGCTGAAGCAAGGCATTAGCTCTCACCTTTTTTGAAGTTCATTTTCACAGATTTCCTGGTGCACAAATATTTATTTACAAAAGGCTTCTGATCAGCAGTAGCAGAAAATACTTAGACAATTGGCATGGCAACAGAACAAGAAAAAGTGGTCAGCATGCTAGCAATGCAAGAACTCGACTGGTGGAACTAGGTCATCACATTAGATTTATGTGCGAGCAGTTGAGCACACACATGCCAAACACTCTTAGTGCAATAATACGGTTGACCCCAGCAACCACATACCATATTTTTTCAGACCATAAGGCGCATGTAAAATCCTTCAAATTTCTTAAAAATCAAAAGTGTGCCTTATAATGTGGTGTGCCTGATGTATGGATCTGGTTGTGCTTTCTCTCCTAGAACCAATTTCTGTAGTAAATAGTGGTATTTATTTGATTTCTAGTTGCAGCTAACTATCAGTACTGCACATGTTTGATTTCAAAGACTGCCGTTAGCCACGTGACAGTTTTTGTCCATTGTCTTAATTGAAGCTTTTCTGTGCATTCAAAATCACAATGATTTTTTTGTAAACAGACCAATGCGCTTCGTTATATAAACTAACAATAATTGCAATGAGCAGCACATGTTGTTCTGTGAGTAGCTAGGTATGTGCTAACGAATACTTTAATGTTGAAGCACAGATTGCATTACTCTGCGAGCCTCCTGCACACAGAGCTATATGTATTATTCCACGAGGCTCATGACTACATTGGTGCACACTGAATTTTAAACAGCTTTTAGTTTATTTTATTCATGTCCACCGGATTAGGCATGTGACAGATTAAATTCCCTCGTATGTAAAGAGTTGAATCCAGCTTGACTTACCTGAATTTCACTTTGTTCAATGTGCCTTATAATCTGGTGCGCCTTATGTATGAACATAGAACAGGTAGCATTCAAGCCTGAAAAACACAGTAAAATAATCATGAGTTTTGAAATGCTAATTCATAATGCAAATGTTTACATCCACTATAAATGTAACGGTGGGCAGTAATTTTGTGTCACTGTGCACAACTTTTGTAATTATTTGGTGTTTTTGTTTTACAAAAATACGAAATCATCAATTAGAATAGACACAAGTGCATGAGAAAGCTTTTTCTTCATTGATATTGTACTGTAAGCTGTCCATCAAAATAAAAGCAAGGTGGTGGAATAAGTGCTGATATTCCTACAATGCAATTGAATTGATCATCAATCCAACTTTCCATTTAACTCTACTTCCTGCATGTACTTTGTAGGAAATGGCATGTGAAAAACATTGAATGTACACAATTGTTCAATTCTACCAGTGAGCACAGGGATAAGGAAACTTTTATTGCTACAAGGGTCACTTCATTACAGTATTTCCTGATGAAGAGCACAGAACAAGACTCAGCAGCATTCATCATTTTTTAAAGCACAATGAAATAAAACAATCTCAGTAATGTAAGCAAGACGCATGCCCATGCATTTGCCTGGAAGTCAAAGGTAATCACAAAACGCAAGTGGTATGTGGAAAAGAAAGGTCCATCTCAAAATGCTGAATTGCAACTGTGATGCACAACTACTATTTCTAAGACAATCCACTATTTACAGTAGTATGACGTTCTTTCACTCCAAATGCAGTTGTTATAATGACTGTGTTTTTAATGCATTGTGCTTTAAAAAAACAATGAACACTGCAGTCTTGTTCTATGCTATGATGAACATCTGTGTACTTTTGTTTTGTTTTATTTAGGTTGTGAACGTTTGCCTGTTGAGTCTTTTTAAATATATACATATACTGGATGTTATGCCTGGCAGCCACACTAGATAAATACAACATCATTGAAAATACTTGTAGGTTTAAAACTTTGCAAGCAATAATCATTGCTCTGATATGTTTATTTATTTCAGTTAGGTATTTGTTTGCACATGAAACACACCTTCATTGAGACTATTATTGTTGCGATCGGAAATCCCGAATGGCATTTGCACAAAGCTTTGCACTGTGGCAGCAAGCAACAATAGAGATCATGCTCGCAATCTCTCTTACTATTGCTTGCTCGTGCTACATATATAATGGTTTTATTCTTCACGCACATCCCATTCGTGGTGAATCACACAATCAATGCAACACCACCGGAGAGGTTGCAACAACATCCCCTCCGTTTTACAACGAACCGCACCGACCGCACGTTCTTTGTGTGAAGGCTGAACTCGGCACAACATCCACATTCTGGTCACAGCACCATTTTGTTGCGATCGGAAATCCTGAGTGGCATGTGCACAAAGCTTCGCACTGTGGCAACAAGCAACAATAGAGATCATGCTCGCAATCTCTCTTACTATTGCTTGCTCGCGCTACATATATAATGGTTTTGTTCTTCACGCGCATCCTGTTCGTGGTGAATCACACAATCAACGCAACATCACCGGAGAGGTTGCAACATTATTAGGCTTGAAATTCTCAATAAAAAAACACAGGGTAAGTCAGCTACAGTGAGAGCATTGATAGGTTTGATTTTTGCAAGTATAAAATATCTCAGTAAATACAGCATCATTGAAAATCTTAATAAATTTAAATCTTTGCAAGGAATAGAAATTGCCAGGTTTAATTTTGCAAGCAATAAAAGTTATAGTTATCACAAAGCCAACTTTTGCACTTAAATGACAATCACAAAGTTTGTGCTTAATCTTTCATGACAACCTCAAGGTTGACTTTTGAACTTTTGCTACAATTCACAAGGCCGACTTTTGAACTTCACAACAACTGCTAAAACTTGATTGGTAAGAGTTGTCGAGCCACTCAACCATGTGATAGGGAAGGTGTTAAACAGTTTTACAACTTGATTAATGTCATAAAGCTTGAAATATTTTACTGTAACTATGGTTCTATATGAAAACACTTACAATTTATTGAGAAACATTGCCAATGTTGTCAACAAGCTTTTAAGCTTTTTACATGTGTGCTATGCTGACTAAGTAGTACAATAAGCTGTTATTTCCAATACAATTACTTAATTATATTGGCTTTGTTTTCACTGAATATATTGCTTTATATAACATTGCAAAGTATTTCTTAGCTTGGGATGTGTAGCCTATCATGAATTTATGATTGGGTAGATATGGAAGGATCTTTTTCACTGAACTGGTGGATTGTGATTGTTGCACTTCTAGCTGGTACAATCATCTGTTAATAAATATTTTTGTAAATGTATGTTAAAAGTGAAGCATTCATGTTTAGGCATCTATACTGGTTGTTCTTTAACTTTTACGTTCTCTTTATTTTGCTTTCATTAAAGAATTTTGATTTTGGCATCATACTATTCTTAATAGTTTTATTCGAGTTGTCTTAATTGTTATGATTGTTTCCAAACTTGAATCTTGATTTTTACAGCTAAAGCTCATCAACATGTTAAAGCTCAATGGGACAATTTGGTTGACAAGAATGAATATCAAGAGCATTTGGGCAAATTTACATCTGACATGACAGACGTTAAAATTGACACTGCCAAACTGCAAATTGTCAAAGCAGGATCAATCACTAAGTTTAAGTTAACTGTATTGCTGCAGTCAGACCACTGCTACCATGTGAGTATATTTGCTACTGAACAACTTGTGTTATAGTTCAGTGCTCTTCAACCTTTTTGTCATTGTGGAACCCCTGATATACTCTCGTGTATGCCATGGAACCCCCATTAAGAAAATTAAAAAAAACACGAATTACTTGTAAGAAAATCAAATATTTCATTATTAGACACTTCAACAATATTACAGAAGTTGAAAAGCAAGGAATTTAATGACCTGGTTGTTCTTGCGTTTTGGGAATGTAGCTGTTACATTCAGAATTTGGTAATCTGGCAAAAAGAACCTGTATCTCAAATACGCATCGACCCATTTTCTAACTTCATGGCAGTTGAATTACATTTGGACCGCTTCAGATTAGGTGCCTCTTACAATTGAAATACATTGCTCATTACCGTCCACACCTTTGCTGTTGTTATTATTTCGCTTCACATAAGAATATGCTATTTTGCTTCATCTAGCTATACTAAATAGTAAAAAGTTGGGCTTCACACTGTTTTTACTTTATTCCCACCAAGGTTGAACAGCAGCTCTAGTCTGTGACTCCTGAGTCTACTTTCTACTCATTCTGCTCTACTGTGAACTATACATCGGTAACATCATATAACTGTGATGCAACAATGATGTTCTTTTTAATTGCACAACACTGAAAAACAAGTGATGCAACAACTATCAATATTTCTTTTTCGGCTATTACTGCACTCAACCTTTTAGTTAAAAGCCGAAAAAGAACTATTGGTAGTTGTTGCGTCATAACTGCTTTACTTGGAGTCTGAATGCGGCATGGTGATCCAAAAAATTTGATAATGACGCATCAAAATACTGAAGCAAAAAATTATTTCCCCTAAAAAGTGAGGAACCCTCACGGAACCCTTAGAACTCACAGAACTCCACTGCATGTTTTGTGGAACCCCTGTTGAAGAGCACTGTTATAGGTAAAAACTGTTTATGAAAGAACTTTTCAGATTGGTTTGAGAAATGGTTCATAAGCATATTGCTGTGTGCTATGTATATGATGTTGATTTTCAAATGCGAATTTACAAACTTGTTTTCCTGTTTCAACTGCAACTTCATACTAGTAGTGTAGGGAACAACCTAGCTATTGTAAATGTGATGTTGTCCTGATGCTCCCCTACTGTTATACAGGATTAACCAATGATGACAATTCCTGAAAGAAAAACTAATAAATTTTAGTTGGCCAAACAAATAGTAAGCTGCGGAGTTGCATGGAGCTTAAAGCCTTTATTGTTAACATGCTAGCAATATACAACAATGCCAAAAATAAAACACATCTTTTCACATGTAACAGTTGTCACTGGCCAAATGTTGGTTTGTTCAGCAAAATACTGGATAATATAATAGCTACTCAATTAGAACTCTATTTTGTTTTTTGTGGTTAGTTGGATTTACCTGATCATCCCAGAAAATATCCACTGTTGTGAACCAGACACTGTAACCTTTTCACGACATGCTATATTCCCTAACATATCTTGAAAAACTGAATATTAGAAGTTATTTTTATTGCCAGAAGCAGACTGGCTCAAAGCCAATAAATTATCAAATATATTTCAGTACATTGCCACAAAGACAATAACAATTTTTAAAGTGAACAAGAAAGATCACCATCTTGAAACAACTCAGCTATGTGCCCATGTCAATTGAAAAGTATTTTTTCATGGTGTTGGGTAGTATATAAAGGTTTTCAACTGCTTGAAAGTGGAAACACGCATTTGTTTTATGGTACTGACTGGGTGTTTGAGGTTTAAGAACATATTGAAAATTTATGTTGTTAGGATTGATATATTTATGGTAATGTATAAATAATAGTTAAAATAAAAAACTCCCCTCAATGAATGTTGCCATATTTGTATGTTAGTCTGCATGCTTATTTCAGTGAGCATCATAGACATTACACCACTTTGTTGCACAGTTGAATGGTGCTCAAAAAACATTTTAAACACTTCACTTTTCAAACTCTTTTTTCATCTTGGAAGGGTTGTGGGCCAGCAGTCCTAAAATCAAATCAAAATACCTCAGCTTTCAGCAACCTCTGATAGTTCTGCTCGCTCCATGCCAAGACAGGACTTAGCTAGGTCAAAGATCATCCCACCTGGTCCGTGGCCAACCTCTGGATCATTTTCATGTATGTGCAGCCAGCAGGGTTTGCCTCACCAATATTTTGTGGGCATTCCGGTTACATTGCCAAACCACTGTAAATGAGGTCTTTCAAGTTGGAAAAGCAGCTCGACAATCATGGCTTTACAAACTTTACCGATGTCTATCTTATTTTGCAAAGTATTATACCATAAACTCTGCAAAAATCTTATCTCTGCTGCTTGTATACAAGATAGCAATATTTTGATCATTACCCAGGATTCATGAACATAAGTGAGGATCGGAACAAAAGCTGATATAAAAACAGAATACTTTCATTTTGTTACTATGGAATGATAAAGCTCATGCAATGCTGTGTTTCCTTTATCAGTCTGTGAATCGAACTCTTGTTCTGCTGTACGTCACTCGTGAAACCACCCCAACATATTTTAACTTCTCAACCTGCTGTAGTGTATTTGCAGTGGACACTGACTTGGTTTTCTGTAAAAGTCAGTTGTTTTGCTGCTAGAAGGCCTTGTTCAAAAGATGCAGGCAGCACCAAACCATCTGCAATGTTAGCAAATGGTTGATCTTGCTTCATTAAAATTAGAGAATTTGGGTTTGATGTTAACAGCTTGTTTGAACATGTCGATTTTAAAGCACTTCCTGGGCTTCGTAACTAGGTATATTAAAAACCTATGCAAGACCTTGAAATCGAACTGTATCGGTCCAGCCTTTTCAGCAAAATTCTTGTGTTTTTTATCTTACCTCAATTTTGTTATCATGCATGTACACTGCAGTCTTAGTTCAGTGATCAATCTGTAACAATGTCACACAAGCAAATGACTCCATTTGTGAATGTCTTTACACTAGCTGCCGCCTCCTTTTCGGAGCTTGATAAATTCAGCTCCCTTTTGCTGAGGAAACTTGAATAAAAAGCAACAGGCCAGCCATTCTGATTTAACATAACTGAGTGTGTCATATTCAATGTGTCGGCTTATACCACAATGAATGTCTTTATCAATGTGATATTTCTGCAAGCTCTGTTCTTAACTTACAAAAGAATAAGAAGGCTTCATTCAGCCTTTGGTGTGAAACTGGTATTGTGGATCAAAGGTTTGGCTTTTTTCCAAATGCACATATGACCACTGGGCATGGTACGCAAATCACCCAGTGATTCTTCACTGCTCTTTTCCACTTCCTGACTCTGGAAGATTCAAAGGAGACTTTACACATTCAGGATCTGGTTTCAGTCAACCGTTCCAGGTTCTACACCCCAAAAAATCAAGTGTGTCCGTCGAGAAAACATTTGGTATCGTTGAAAGTGACAATGCTGTTTTTGGCGATTGGTTCACGTAGCAATCATGTTCCTCATGAAATTTTCATCCAATAATGATGTTGTCAATGTATGCATACGTTCCTTCACAATTATTGCCTTTGGTCAGGTCATCTAGTTTTTGTTTAAAGCAGTGGTTCCCAAACTTTTTTATGCGTAACTCAAATCTGAGTTTTAATGAACATCTCACAACCCAAGCCTAAAACATCCAAAAAAGTGTACTTTACGTGCTTAGGAAGCAAAAATGTTTCAAACTGCTCCACTACTACATAGCTAAACGTTCATGCTATCAACCCTTTATATCAACCATGCTACTCCACTGACCTATTTACTGAACTATTGAGTCCCAAAATACTTCCGTAATCAACGAATCTTAACGTAGCAGCTACCGTGTTTCCCCGATAATAAGACAGGGCTTACATTAATTTTCACTCCGAAATGTACACTAGGGCTTATTTTTTGAGGGATGTCTTATTTTGATACATCAAAAAATGAAGTTACAAAGTAAAAATTCAGAGATTTCTAAATCAACAAATTACGAAAAACTATCTTCATTCTCTTATCATCATGTTTTTTATTCATAAACTCGTTAACAACAATTTATTCAAAAACAATCATATCATCATCCTCTGGAATGTTTTGCAGGTCATCGGTTTCCCAAATTCCAGCGGAGGTTTTGCTTAACTCAATTTCCCACCAGTCAACTAAGGCTTATTTTAAGGGTGGGGCTTGTATTAAAATCATCTTGAAAAAGCATGTTAGGTCTTATTATCAGGTAGGTCTTATTATCGTGGAAACACGGTAGTTAGCTAGTTACGGTGAGTAGCTGTGCTGCCATCAAAACTTTCGGAAAACCACTTATGATGCAGTAATCCAGTTTTAATAAGACGAAAACAAATGAAATGCGTATGATGCAATAATTCAGTCTATGACGGAATTGAAATAACTTGTAAACTGAAAAGAAAGTTCGTTTTGACATATTTCAATCACCTTGGCGTGACCCATTTTTCGTACCATCGCGACCCATACTTTGGGAACTGCTGGTTTAAAGCAAGACATGGATTTAGCCCAAATGGTAACCTTTTTTCTTGCTAAAACAAGACATCTGCTTGAAATACAGTGTAGACTCTAGCAGTTACAGGCAACTCTCAATACATGTTTGTCAAATCCAGTGTTAAGTAAATGCTGCATTGAGCAACACTATTTGCAACAGCCAGCATGTGGGCCAAATGGCAAGCAATCTATGCACCTGGTATTTTAAAAATTTTCTTATAGTTTGGACTTGCTTTTTTGTGTAGCGATAAAATTTTATAAATAAATGACTTAATGCTGGATTTGGCCAATCACACACCAACAAAAAGAACCAACATCATGTTTATAAAATCGCAGCATGATATTCTCAATAGCCCAGATGACTGTGATAGGTCCTATTTCACCACTTGTGATTTTGACAGTGAAGTATGCTTCCATTTTTAAATTTTTTTGTGTGACAGGTGAATTTTTTTGTTGTTACTTCTGCTAAGTGATTTTCATCATTGTTACTGAAAGTACATTTATTATGACTAACATAAATGCTTCACGCATTCTCACTATTTGTCTTTGTTATTGAATGACTGCTCTACTGGTTTTAAACTTAAACTGATATTTTTTATCAGCTGACTCATACTAGATGTAGTGTAGGTGAATGATCAAAATACTATTTTGTTTCTGTTAGTATTGTTTTTGTTTAACAATACTTCTGTTGTGTACAGTGTGCACCGTACATCTTTGCAGAACTTCCCAAAGAAGTCATGAATTCTACATTTTTAATTGACACCAGATGGCCAGTGAATGTCACTCTGTCATCTGACACCTTGAACTGCAAGTAAATTGGTGTTGAACTATTGATTAATACACAACCATATCAATGTTCTGGTTTAATGAATATAATGTATGTAACCCAGTGCTTTAAGGTTTATTTTAGTTGCAGATAAATTTCAACAGCATGAATCTTTTAATAAACGGAAAATATGATATAAGTTTTTGAAATACCAAGTTAACAAAAAAAACAAATTTGGTTACAAATATTTCTTCTGGCATGAAGATGATGCACAGAAGACATAAGGGCGTGCGGGCGGGCTGCACAAAAAGGCGGGCTGTGGAAAAGGGTGGGGTGGGCTGCAGAAAAGGACAGCCCTTTGGCCTGCACATTTCTGCAGTCCGCTGGTCCGCCTTAAGGTGGCCTTGTTCTGGAGTGCAGCGCAGCCCGCCGGCCTGCCCTTCTGTGCAGCTCGCCAGCCCGTGGAAAATTCATGTTTTTCATTTGGTAACATGGCCCTCCGTTTGGTGCTATCCCGTTTTACGTTTACGGGTTAGTGTTAGGTTAGGGATAGGATAGCGTTAGGTTAGGGTTAGCTTAGCTTAGCTTAGGTTAGGGTTAGATTGGCATTAGGTTAGGGTTAGCTTAGCTTAGGTTAGTGTTAGGTTAGTATTAGGTTAATGTTAGGTTAGGGTTAGGTTAGCTTAGGGTTAGGTTAGGGCTACGGTTAGGGTTAAGTTTAGGGTTTATCTTTTACATTTACTTCGTGCTCTTGCTAGAAACTTGACCTTGTTTTGGTAAGATTGATATTTTGGAAATGTTCTCGGCCACTGTGGCCTTACCGCGAGTTGGGAGCTTTAAGAATACTCAACTTTTTCTTATGAAGCTCTTATCTTTGACCTTCCCCCCATGATGCTTCAGCTGCATGTGTTTAGTTTCAGGAAATTTCACATTTGCTGGCGTTTGTGTTCAATCATTGCAAACCATGGGTGCACACAAAGAGCTGTCATCTTTTCTAAAGATGCAATTGAGCTTGCAGTTATGGAGTCGTGAATTAACCCTTTAGGCTTGCAAAAATACAGTAAATGAGTTTAAATTTTCCGTTTGTTTTCTGACTTTTTTGCTCTTCAAGTCTTCCCCACAGATAGTAAGCAATAAACCTTAAACAACCAAAGGCTGGCAATGATTGCAACTGTTGCTGATGAAGACTCCTTACCATAATTCGTTTCAATGTTTGACGTAATCCATATAACGCTGGCTGTTTGATAGGAAGTTGGTAAAATTGAGTGGTGTTATCATTGCTAATGAGGGTGGTAAGATCACATTTGTGTGAACTTTGACTGTGCTACTTTTTGTTGGAACACTTGTTTGATTTTGAAATGGAAGTTGCATGTGTTATAGCGAAGTGTGTTGGAAATACTACGCTGTGGAAGTGCGTCATAGGTTCCACATCGAAGTCATTGTTACTGTGCTAACATTATAGGTTTATTTTTACTGTTATTTTAATAGCAAGTTGCTAGCTATAAAACATTTTTTGAAGTTCCAGCTTTCGTCAACATTTTGGAGAGAGGGGGTTTTATAACGTGAAGTTCTGGACAAATGAAACATCAAACACGATCTGTTCTATTTCTAAGCCCCAAATTCTTACCAAACCGTGGAACAGTTATTTACGTAAGTTAGAGTGTGTTCCGAGGTCAAGTGTTGTTTTTTTTGAAACAGTTCGTTTTTTTGCAATTTTTAGCTCGTGCGTCTGCCACAAAATTTATGCAAATTTGGCTTGCGCTGGCATTAATCAAATTCTCGAAACATTATGCAAAAGAAAAGCTTGGCCAGCAGTTGCCAGCTGCCTAAGTTCATTCGCAGTTGTAAAGAAAACTTGTTTACGGGATTTTAATTTCCAACACATATCTTTTGGTATCTTAGTCTGCTTAATATCCACCCTTTCCAGCATGTGACAATACCGGCAAAGTGAAATTCTGGTTTTGGCTATTGAGAAAGTTTAACTTATAATCTAAGACAGGGATTCCCAATCTCGGGTACATGTACCCCCAGGGGTACATTTAAGGTTAACAAAAGAAGAGAAAAACATATTTAGGCTACATATTATTTATTTCATGTAGTTAAACATATATCAGTGAATAATATATTCAAAGATCCTTATATGCTTGTTGTTAAATGTATCTATGAATAATCATGATAAAATATTTCATCATAAGAAATTTTAGGGGTACATGTTCATCTGCCGAAATGCTGAAGGGGTACATGGTAAGAGAAAGGTTGGGAACCCCTGATCTAAGATACATCACGTGAATATGAGAAACTGCCAACTTCCTGCGATGTCAGCAACGTTTTCATTTTCCGTACATTGGAGCCAATCCCTTCAAAGTTTGTGCACTTGTGCTTTTCAATATAAATGCTCTGTTGCGAAGTTGTACGTGTTATATTTAAAAATCGTGCTATTAAAATACACACATGTTCTATATAGTTCACAAATCGCATATACATTTCAAAAAGTATATATTCGTTTTATGGTTTTAGCAATTCTCTGGTCATTTCTTGCTTTCTTTGGATTGGCGGTGCTGTACACAGTCTCAACCTACTTGTATGAAAGATACCACTTCACTGAGCCTGACATCACCACCAGTGCGTCGACTCTTGTAACGAATGTAAGTATTCCTCCAGAACTTCTACTACAGGGTGACCCAAAAAGATGCGTACCCATATTTTGTTCGATAAAAAACCCATTTTTTAACGAATGTCTTTTCTGTTGCAGGACGTGATAGGTGAAT
>JGI24021J15306_10003516_pt1 | contig 17719 bp, 11 predicted proteins | sample Ectturendosymbi1_FD_15306 | JGI IMG/M metagenome (IMG submission 15306)
CTTGAAAACAATAATCATTGCCAAGAAAAGCATGATTGTTACGTTATCGCTTACAAAAAAGTCAAGCTAGAGCAATGTTTCCCATCCTTCCCTGCCTATGGACCCCCAACTGCTGCGTTGAACGTAAAAAGAAGAATACGTGATCATGCTATGGTCACCTGGCCAACATTACAAACAAACTGGAGGGAAAAGAGGGACAATTCATGAATTCACACTCTCAGATAGATACGGTTTCAAAAACTGTAAAAAGTTAATAAACTGAGCTAGAGCTAAGAAGATTAAATGTGAGACAATCCGATTGTTCTTCAAGAGCACACACCTGGTACACCCCATCACAGTGGTACACCCCTAGAAAATTCTGGTACACCCTGGGGTGTACGATACACCCGGTTGACAAGCACTGCTCTAATGAAATGTCAGTGACCAAACTGTGACCCACGGACCGCTTTTGGGCTGCGGAAATATTGCAAATGGCCCACGTCTTTGTTTTAGGTTTTGTTGTATGCAGCCAGCCAAAGCCTGGACGACGCTTTTTTTGTGTTTGAGCGGCGGTGGTTTCCTGCTGCTTAAGACGTTTCCCGTTGTATTTTGATGTGCTGAGAGAAAATACTAGCATGATGGCCGTTGCGAAAGAGTGATTCTGTTTCAAACCCTTTGCGAAATGCCCGGAATGTGCTAAACTGCGCCTCACAGTAAAAAATGTTGAAAGGAGCTGCTGGCCCACAAGCGCCTTCATAGCCCAATTTGAAAAAGTTTGAACTTTGGGTACCCCTAACGGAGTTCCTCACATTTTTGCAACCTCTTGCGTTCCACAGGCTCCACAGTAACTACAGGGACAGAATTCAAATTGAGCACTTTCGGTGCAAGTACGTATTTTTGTTGGGTGCACTCGTGGGGCAGCTTCAGCCTCCACAGTTACAAGGCTCAACCAAGTCAGGTTGGAGTTGTGGTCATGCCCCCACCAGGTAGTCTACTAAGCAGAATGATTAAAAATTTGATTTTATTTTGGAGATTCTTATGAAGTTTCAATGCAAGGCGTTCAGCATGATTCTTTGTGAAGGCATTGCTTTACCATGAGCAACACATTGCCTGAATTTAAACCATCAATGCATTACAAAAGTCATTTGATCTTAGCACTTTAATTCTTTTTATAAAGGATTGTTACCTCAGCAGTAATGAATAAGTTAACCATCTTTGCAAGCTATTGTTATACTCTTACTGCACCCCACAAAGTTAGTACCGACAAACTTAAAGTGTTTCTTGTGTTTTTCTAGAATGTTTTCCATGTTTTGCATTGAGCAACTATAATAAAAAAAAACTTTGTCCCATTTTGTATGAGCTGTTTTCTTTTCAGCATGGGTTAACAATTGGTTTAACTTTGCAGGTCTTTTATCACAAAACTTCTGACATTGTGCTCCAAGGTTGTTTGTTACTACTCTAGTTCATTTTGTTGCAAAGATTTAAGTTTGATGAACATCTTCCAAGTGGTGCTTTCAGGGTGAACATCATCAAGTCCTGCTTAGCTTAACCATTTATAATGGATCAGCTGTTTAGATAATGCACTTTACCAATAATTCATTTTGCTGCCCTAAATCCTGCTATTGTAGTTTCACTTCCAGTATATTTTATCCAGTGTTCACAACTTTAGGCATGTAGGACTATCTCCATGAATATTTGGTGTAATGCCATGAGATCTAAACTTCAGGAAGTTTTTCTTCAGTAATGACTGGTAGATTTAAACAAGTGAGATTAATAGATTTCAAAACAATTTTGCATGACAACAGATTTTCCTATTTTGTAAAATCTATTTTCTTATTATATTAATTTCAGTCGTACCAGCATATTGTAGTAGGCTCACAGTGGTTGTGATTCTAGCTTGTGGTTGGCACTCTAGCTGTAAACTTTCAATCTGAGTGTGTCATTAAAACCAGCTGTTTCAAAATTCTACGATGATGGAATAGCCATGGTATTTGCTGAGTGGTTTTTATTGTAGTTTGAAAGAGGTGTAAGATGTGAAAGTTGGTTATGATATAATATAACTTGGCTTGCTGGTGAAGATGTTTGGCAATGGCTGTTTAAGTCTACAATCAAATATTGTTAAGATATAAAAGTTTGTCTTGAAAATATGCAATTTAATGCTAAAGTTAAAAGTATTTAAGAACTTGTGGAAGAATTTCTGGTTATCATACAATCAGACTTTATCTATGATGAATGTAACAGTCAAGAAGAAATTATTTACTGAGTTTTCTTATGATTTCAACAACCTGACACACACTATGTTTTTCATATTGATTTCACACAAATGTAAATTCATTTAGGAATATGCAATTCACAAAAATGTATGTTTGCTAATTTGTTAGTTTTTGATCAAAAAAGATTTTCCCACATTCTTACGGCAGACAAATTTTCTGAAACATTAAGTTTGATTGTCAGTGATTGAATCTATTTCTGCAATCTATGTAAGCAATTCTTCATATCAAACACAAGACTACTTGTCCATGCAATGATGAACCAAGTTCCCAATCATTGCTGCCAATGAACCAAGATCATGCACAACTGTGTTTTGACATCGCTCAATATATTTCAAAGTGCAGTAGCTGTGAGTTTGGTCTGCACTGCAATAAATTAATACTAAAAAGGCCTGTTTATTCTAATGCAGAAATCACTCTTATTGCTATAACTCTTACACATTTTATCATCTCACAGACTGTTAAAAATTTGTCGAAATTGCCCACAAAGAATCAGCTGCCTTTAAAAATTTGAAAGCCATGGTTTAAGCTTTATTTCAAAGATATTGTGGATATAATGAGATGTTGAACAAAAATGTGCACTTCTTCAATGGTGACATAAGGTGCTGTTTTGAGCTTGAGTGGCCACTGCAACATGCGTTCCATCAGGGTTAGCATGTTATGATGCAAGTTTTTTGGGGGGCATTCGTTCCCTAAAAATGTTTTTGTAATCAAGTCCCACACCATGTGGACTGAGTTTTTTGGAAGGTACATACAGGTCTCTTAAACTATAATTAATTGAATCTAAAGTACTGTAGATGCTTCAGCTACAAGTGAAGCAGAAGTTACTTGCTGTACTGATATTCTTTCAAAGCAACATTATTAAGCATTCAGTATTCCATACCTTTAAAACAATGCCTTTAGGCTTTCTGCAATGCAACTTACAGCAGGCCCATAGCCAGGTTTTCAAAGTTTGGAGGCGGCAATTTTTTCATTTTTATTCTGGGCACAAGGTAATTTGGGGGATGCACTGTTGCCAAATGCCCCCCATGGGTATGGGTCTGACTTGGAGTATGTTACAATCATTTTGTTTGTATTTATTGATCACATTTGTAACAAAGATGGTGGGTAATTAGACTTTTGTCAAACGTCTGCACTTAGAAACAGCTCTCCTACTTGGGGTTTGGATTATCCAGATAACAGTTAACCAAAAATATTTTTGCTATCCAATATTCAGGTATAATTCTGTCAGTTAACCAGATACAAAAATTAACATGTGTTTTACACTTTTTAGTAAGTTTGGATATTCTTTGTTTCCTGATACAGGCAACCAAAGTTCTACAAAAACACTGTAATAATTATTATTTTCATAGAAGGTCTCTTTTGCACGACTCTAATCAATGCCTTGTGCTTCATTAGAAATGTGTTGCAGAAGCAGTAAATGTTAAAAATGCATGATATTCGTCAAACAGTGCATGCGTGCACATTACAATCAATTCATTTATNAAAATATAATGAAATCAATTGTCTAACAGTTATTATCTGGTGAGATACAAACCAGAAAAATACAAGCATGTATATATATATATATGTTATCCGGATAATAAAAATTATTGATATTTGAACTAACCATACTCTTAATGTAAATACTTCTGGTTCCTGCCAAATTTGAACTTCATTCTTCCATGCTGTATTGATTGCTCTGTTGCATGCATAGATTTATAATTGGAAGTGCTAATTTTTGATGTCATTTTTGCATTAATGAGTCTCAAAAATGTTTAACAACGCTATGGTCTCTAAAGAAAAAGACATAGTGAAATATCTCCATGATTGTTATTCCATGAATCAATTTTTCCACAATGCTGCTTTAAACCAGTGAAAAAATGAAAACCCGCTGCTTCCAATAATAAAACTGCTTTGAGTGATAAGTCATCCAGATTGTATGAGCCTCAAGACATTTACCTCTAATTGGCCTCGCAACGACTAAGTGCTTATTGAATGAGATATGCAACTTCAAAGTTTTGAGTGCCCAGTAATTGCAAATCCGGTCAGCTTTTTCAAGAGATAATCCTCACTATCACTGATTGTTAGATTCACAATTTCTTATCTCTTTTAAACAGGCATACCCGCTAAAAATGATTATTCCTGTGTAGAATTTGCTAAAGGATGGAAATTTCTCCAGCACCGGAACGTTTGTACAGTGATGGAACAACATACTTCGGAACTCTAATGAATGGTTCGGCTTGATTATTTTTTGGCTACAGCAACTTTTTAACCGACATTGAAATGCGATTATAACTGGTATGGTCTCAACCACGGCGTCATAGACGGCTTGTAAAAACAAAGGTTTCAGAATAAAGAAGTCATTGATGTTCATCTGATTTTGCATTTGTTTTTTCTCTCAAAAAATCAGATAAAGGCAGTGAGAATTCTTGCCACGACGGCAAGCAATATTCGTTTGCATTTACTGTTCTCTTCACAGTTGTGTGCAAAAGTTTCTGACCACCTAATGAAAAAATTGATTGCATAAGGTTTGTTCATTGATGCCTCATCCTCCTATTGAATCAGTACAACCAGCTTTGTTCAGCAATACAATAGTCGGTGAAACTTTTTCTAAGGTGGAAAAATGGCAAAAAAATGTTGGTCACGAATTATTGACCAGGGAATAATGTGGTTCCAGACTGAGAACAATTGAGAATCCTTGTCTACACTGCAGGGTATTTGTGATTGGCTAGTATCTTCACACTGTTACTAGTCACATGATGATGTCTTTAAACTTAATGAAGCTATTCTCTTTTACAACACACACTGGCTTACATTTACAACAAAAAATATCGTTTCGACAAGCGCACCACGTAGCTGTTCAATCGGTGAGAGAACCAAGCTTTCTAATGAGATCATCTAATTGCCTGTTTACGCTAACATTCCACTGTTAGAGTCGCGCACGACGCAAACGTGGCTGTCAAAATTTTGGAATCCATGGTTTTTATTTTTATCTACGCCAGTTTTCAAAGATTTGCAATGCCAGAGACTTCTAGTCATCTACTTAGCAACTGATATAATTCCAAACTGCCCCCTTAGATAGAACGTGACTACGNTCTCAACCACTGACAGCCGCGGGCACACCTACAAAAGCTTTCGTGCTCGGCATAAGTGCATCTGTGGTTCATAGNATAACCGAAAGTTTTTTTACTAACCGATATCCGAATAAAATTCTGTCAGTGTTCTAAGTGGGTGTATGCTTTTTCCGTAAATTTGGATATTCTTTGTTTCCACATACGGACGACTTAATTTTACGAGAACTAGGTAATTAGAAGAGTACTTTCGCGTTGTGCTTCATAAAAAATGCGTGGCAGAACCAGTAAATGTAAAAAATGCAGGATTTTTTTTCATACACGCTTGTCCAGTGTGCATTTGTGTGTGCAGGTATTTTAAGGTGCAACCGTTAAGACATTTTATGTAAGCGCAGTTATACCAGAATACCGATACTGTCATAAAGCGAGGTTTTAGTGTATATGATGTTGGTAGCAAACCGAGTTTTTACTGTATTTTGAGAGACCGGTTTGGTCAAAATGCCTTAAAAAACAGTGTATATTTACCACAAAACTGTGTCACGACTGACAATCAATAAATCGTCACGCAAATCATGGTTATTATCCCGGTTAGCTAAAACGCAAATATACGGATATATCCGTTATCCGGACAGCAAAACTGATATCCGATCTAACCCTAGTTCATAGGCGGCCATTTATAATTGAAATACAATGGGTTCAGTTTTCTGTTCTCACATCGCGATAGCTTCTGACCAGTGGCTTACGCAGAAAATTTCCAGGGGGGGCAAGTTTCGTCACAAATCAACTTTAGGGGAAGTGTCGAAGGCACGACCATTCTAGGGGGGGTCCGGGGCATGCCTCCGGGAAGATTTTGCAAAATTACGCCTAAAAATATGCATTTTTGTGCACTCTGGAGGCAAGTTTTAGTGTAATGCTTTTACGAGACTTACTACCGGTGAGACAGAAAACTGAACTTTTGTTGTCTGAGGCTCATGAAATAAGCCTATATGCGTGCATGTTATAAGTTTTAGACATGTATCGCTTATCGAAGACGCTTGTTGAAGTTTGTGGGCTCAAATCTCACGCCAGGCGAAGCTTTTTGCTGGTGTTCATTGTTACCTGTGTTATGTTACTTAACAGCCGCGTGTGAAAGAATGAAATCGTAAAATGAAAATCAAGCAGAGGAAACGTACAATAGCCATAAAAAAATTTGCGTAGTGCGTATATCAGTAACCGGAGAACAAAGTCAGTTTATTTTAAATTGAGGCCCTTTGCCCTCCTTAGCTACGCCACTGCCGAATACTGTTTATACATTTATTTATTTTTAGGGTTCGAGGGTGGGCCATGGCACAGTGCCCCCCCTCCGTACGCTAGTGTTTCTGACTGTGGCAATGATAACATAAATTGTTTGCATCACTTTTACGAGCAAATCCCCACAACTAACAGACTACTGAATTGTTGTTCTCTGTTTGTGTAGATTCATGCGAAAATTAACCCAACTGTTTGTCATGTTTCTGCATAGGTCAGAGAACAGGAAAGGGAAAACTGATGCTAACCAATGGATCAACATTCATAGGTAATTTCCTCAATGGACTGCCTCATGGTCTTGGTTATCTAGTCTTTAAGAACGGATCAGAATTTTATGGACAATTTCAAAGAGGAAAGTTTCATGGTTTTGGAATGTTTCGGTATAAGAGTGGCGACAAGATCGAAGGGTACTTCGATCAAGGAACCCCGCCGAGAAGCGGTAAGCAATATTTTCATTATGCGGAAAACCGACTGGTGAAAAACAAATTGCAAGCCAGTTTTAATCTCGTGAAACAAAAATGGCGCATTCTAAGCTGTTTACGTGACTCGCTACTTTGGCAGGAGTGTTCCGATCCTGCCATTCAAGAGCAGTGTACGAAGGGCAGTTTCAAAACGGGAAACTGACACAAAAGCAGTCCGATGATCACGTCTCGACATCGGTAATCGAGGTTGTTCGACAAGTGGATGAACTTGTACAGGAGTACAACACAGCGCAGTTAACCTGACGTGTGGACTTCGTAACCGGGGAGTCGAACCCACGGCGTTCAAGTGCCATCACTACGATGTGGTTCTGCAAAACAAGTTGATGATCGCGTAAGCCAAATGAAAGGTCCTGCGATAGGGTTTGCACTGTGAATATACGCAGAAACCTACTTGGGCTTGGTTTCAGCGTCTGTCACGTATCGAATAAATATCGAGTCTTCCACGTTTTTGTCTGGCACCGGGTCGCAGCTGTATAAAGGCGATGCTGCAACAGCTAGAACAGAGCCATCAACGCTAAACGCTATTGAGGAAACAGGTGCAGGAAATCCGTGAAACTGGCAGAGCCTTTTCTTGTTGAATCCATCCCACATATTCACGAAACCGTCAGCTCCACCTGCAGGCATAACAACAAAGTACGAATTAACATTAAGCCGGCTTTACATAACAAGCCCTGTCAATAAACTTCAATATAATAAAAACCACGATCACCTGTGGCAAATGTGTTGTACTTGTTGTGAAAAGCAATGGTATGCACTGAATATATTTTCTCCACGCCGTCTTCTTTAACACGATGGCATTTAAACGCATATTTCTTTTTTTGCTCATCCGGAGACGGGTCCAAGTATTCCACTGCAACTCGCCCTTCTATGGAGCTCAAAACAAACCCCTGTAAAGACCAGAATTGCAAAATTACTGCCAGCTGCGGGAATGGCCATTGCTGTGCACTAACAAGGACGTAGCAAACACTGCGAATAGAACTGACTTTGAAGTGCTCAAACACGTTACTTCACAATCAATGACAATATCGATTTAAATTTATAATGGCAAATATGAATGCACTGCACAGTCCGTGCTTCCTCAAAATCCTAACCGCTGCGAAGAGCGTTGTCCGCATGAACGCAAAACCTGAGATTTAGTATCGGTTGAATTGCTGCGTGGTAAAACATCAAAAAGTAGGGTGAATCAGTGTCAGGCGCAAAATTGGTCTGAACGGAGGACAAACCTGTGAAATGTTGGTCATATCGCGTAACACTGAACGTTTGTTTGACTAGCCAATCCTGAGAAGGTTAGTTTTTGTAACAGCGGCTATCGATGATCTGGGCGACCTAGAAGATATTGTAGTGGAAAGACTTCTGCAGTAGTTCTTCAGTTGGACAGGGTAAAAGTGCCTGATGGTTTGCTTAACCCTTGTTAGAAGACTTAAAAACATGTGGAAGAGGGATTCAAGCCGAGTCCGATTGGTTGACGATCTGTTGAATACGAGCCCAGCCGCGACTTGCCGTCGAGTCCTTCAAGTTTTAGTCGGTGAGAGTAATGTAAACTTTTTCAATGGTTCACAGCGAACAGAAAGATTAAATTATTTATTTCAAACTGGAAAAGGAACGTTCAGAAGATAGAGTTATTAATCCTTACTACATATGTGACAGCGCCACATTATTTTGAAAGTAATTCTACGAAACCTGAAGCCATTCTTTGGTGTTTTTAAATTCATTTTGTTTTGGTTTCGGTTGATTTTGCGTTAAGAAAAATTGGAATTCGTGTACGGCAACAAGCAGTCTTCACAAAACTACAGGTGGTACATGTATATTGATTTGACAAAGCGATGAAGAACGTTGCTCGTAGAACAAAACCAGCATGAAGACACGAAGCTCATTTTTGCGAAAAAATCTGACAGGTTTTGTAAAATAAACCCAGAATGCAGATTCCAAAATTTTGCGGCACACCTCGACCACTAATGTAAACAATACACTTCATGATTTGTTTTTGATTTATTTGCCCTTGTTGCACAATCACTGTACATTAGGCTCAACATTTGATAGAGCAACTCGAAGTTCTCCATCAACTTGTTTTCAGCATCTAGCGCTTATCGTTTTTAATCAATAACAATGATGAGAAACTTTGTTCGCACAAGTATGTAGTACAGAAGTGAAGAAATTCAAAAGCAACTTTCGAAATTCGTTTATGTACCCCTTCAATACAACCACAAAATTCATCAATTGAAACATCACTGAATTTTGATATTGCAATTCTGTATTTCGTAGTTCAAAAATGTTTTTTCTAATAGGCATTAATAAATCTTACGTTGTCATTTCACCGTATTAATTGTGAAAAAGTAACGGTCATGTTTCTGATGTCAGAAAGTTAAGTGTTCTTGGGCCAAACCAGAGTACTCACCTTTTAGCTTGTCAGAACATGTGAATTTATTTTCAATTTTGCCTTGCATTTTAGTTTTGACTCCACTGAAGTATTCAAATATGTCGGTCATATATGCAAGTTTAGCAATCCAACGATCATCTTCAAGGTGTTTATACAGATCATGGTTGTTCTGACGTACGCACTAACTTATTTCATGCCGGAGCTCGAAGAGACTTGCGAAAACTTTGCCCCGTGAAAACCAACGCACAGACGTATCAAATAGCAGTGATTGATGTTCTGATCCCAGTCCTTCGCATAGCAACGAACAAATTCGTGAAATTCAAGGCTCTTGCTTAAACTATGTTGACAAAGTGAGTACAGTCTTTCATCGTTTCTGACAATTGCTTTGGTAAAACTTTGATCAATATCATCAGAGATACCCTCAGGTCTGTAGCCACGGGTGGAATAGCTCACCAAAACTTTGTGGTGTCCAGAAAAAAATGTTTTAAACATACAATAAAAACAGAAGCCTTCCCCCCGACTTAAAGTGTATTTTATCCCCCAAACCTTGAAACCTATAGGCCTTGCTTACCCATGTAAACAGCATTACGCAATTTGAATGGCTGGATTTTGACTAACGCAGCAAAGTCTCTACATTCACAAACCATTATTGTTTTGCGCCAGGCTTACCACGTGATTGTAAAGACTTCAATTCTGACGTCACAAAAACAACATAAACGCACGGTGGAAGTCCAGCAAGGCCTTGAGTTAGCGAATTGTAAATGCTCATATTTTCTGATAAAATTATTCCGCGGCACACGGGTTGCGGAGCACTGACCTAGAATAACATCATTGACACCTTTGTGATGTAATAAATGTCGTGAGGCTTGACAGCAAAGCGTCAACACTGATTGTGCTTGGAGTTTTGTACGTGAAGTTGGCCCATGATCTGGTTAGTTGTGGTTATATACGTAAAGTAATCAGACTTCCACTTGATCAATGTATATTCAGTGTAGTGATTGTTGTATCCCATAATGAAATATTTTGTGCTAAAAAAATCTAACTTCATTTCAGCAACTAAACAAGGTCCACTATACAACTGTAGATATTTATGTATATTTTCAGAGTGACCGCCTACACAAACGTAAGTCTCCCCCATTAAAGATTTTCTGGAGTAGGTTCTGCTGTATCTTGATCGTTAACGTAAATGGAAACCAGAATTACGAACACGTTTTTGAAAAATTTTGCATATACACCATAGTGGAAAATACGCCCATACCATATTTTGGGCGTTTATAATAAAAAAAAGCAGACTGAGTAACGCTTTTTACTTCACAAACATTAGCCTACACTGCTAGCACTCTAACATGCACCCATGTCACGGTTGCATGACGTAAGTACAGGCAGACCTCGTTTAGTATCGTCAAATAATGTCGTTATAGCGAGGTATCCAGATAATCGGAAGCGAAACTATAAAGAGCGAAATTCTTTCCAGAGCAAATGCCAACAATGTAAACAAAGGTGACGATGTGCGGTACAGCAGAACTAGCCTAACCGGACGCTCGAACGGGGCACAGAATAACTTTAGACCAACTGTCAACTTAAGCAAATATGTAGACTCTATGTGGAACATGACTAAATGAAACACATAGTTTTTTTGTTTATTAGCAGATCCGATCGATATGCGTAAGCTACAGTAGTATGCATGCCGAATGTGATTAAACGCGAAGAACTGTACAGGAGACTTTACTGCGTCCTGGAAGTTCTGCCACTGTTACATTCATTATGCGTAGAAAATTGACTTTCACACTTCCGTTACGATTTAATAAACAACTCCATAGCAGTTGGCGTAATCCGGTTTAGCGTTTTTTTTTCTATTGATTTGACATATCCGTTTCGGGGTCGGACAACGAGATTTCCGGATTAAAGGGGTGAAATGCATTGGGAGAAATCCGTTCCTACCAGTTTTGTGTCCAATAGTGGGGATTCCGGTTTTTCGGAGTTCGGATAAACGAGGTCCGACTGTAATACGCTTCCAGGCACATCACAAGAAGTAATTGTGATGCTGGGCCGTTTGCGTTCTTCGCCATTTGTCAAATTGGTTTCGAATGCAGTGTTTTGTTAAAACTCATGTAAGTACACATCCGTGTCTGCATTCTGCCTCTCATGAAAACATTTTTTAAGCTGCAAGGATTTAGGACAAGGCAAAAAGCTAATATGATAGGGAAATACGACATGGGATTTCTATACCAACAGATGAGTTTTCTGCACGAGAGTACGGGACTTGTCAGCAAGGTCTATGCAGGATTCTTATCAAAGTGTTTTTCTTTGGACGAACAGCTGACTCTGCGGGCACATGTCAATGAACTGAACGAAAATCAACCCCTGCTTTCTGAATAAAAATGGCTGAATTTCCGTAAAATAAATAGATAGGACTATATGCTTGGGAATTCTTTTCATTTAAGAAACTTTTTGTTGTTATTACCGAAAATACGACCGACGTAGTAGTGCAAAAACGAAATTATGCTTTTACGCCACCCAAGTAAAACATATGATGCATTTTATCCGCACGACGGATATTTCGGCCTTTTTCCCGGGCCCTCGGTGAAATGAGAGACTTGAGACATATATTCAATGTCCCAATACATGGAACACATTCCAGCTGTTACTTAGTTCTTGCCTGTTTGTTGGGAAAACTTCGAATGCATCTGGTTTGATACTTTAAGCTTGATTCTCGCCGCTGCTCAACATATCCCATGTTGCGAAGATCCCACACAACGACGCTTTTACCAGACGTTCCAACGATAAGGCGATGGCCGCAAACGGACATTGTGTAAACCTACAACAAACGGTACAACCAAGCTATAATTTTCGGTCAACATTAAAAGGCAACGATTGAGTGAAGCACAAATGCACCTGTGGCGTCAGAGAGTTTGCCTCATGTCAGAAACACAAGGGTCTCAGACCCGTGGGCCACATGTAACCCGCGACGGCATTTTTTGCGCCCCGCGGTGATTTTGGGAATTTTCAAAGTATCAACATTTCAGTTATTTAGTTGATCCACCGGTGTTTGAAAGTGCTCGGCTAGCGAGTGACCAAGTTCCTTAAACGAACGTAGAGACGGCTAGAAATGATTTGCCTACAACTCACGATACCTTTACCAGGAAATAAAATGTACAAGCCGTTTCCAATAAGGTTCAGGTACCGCCATTGTTGTGCCAGCGTTATAAAGCACCCTCAGGTTACTTTACAATTTCTCATTTGGCCCTCGAAGCAATTTGAGTTTGAGACCCCTGAATTAAGAAAAACGAAGCCACGGTCCCAGCGTCGAATTTCGCATCTTAAATACAGTAACAGTAAAGCGCAAAAACTACTGTCGGTCTCTAACAAATATGTACGGAGCGAGAGGCATGTCGACATGCATGGTTGATTTAAAAACTAAAAAATACAAGCTGAATTTTGTCGAAAAAAACGCCATTATGTATTTAGCACACCAGCCATTGAAAATAATATACAAACACAGAAGTATGGTCACTTTTCCAGGTTGAGAATAAGAACCAATGCTTGATCGGCTTCTGGGATCCCATAGCTTAACAGTTTCATCCCATCCTCCGCTGGCAATTATGTTTGGCTCAGGACAGAACTCGATGCACCTAGACATATAAATACTTGTGACTAAAAAAGACATAGGAAGGTTCGCATATTCAAGCGATGACCAGAAACACATTTGGTCGACACTGAGGCTAATCACAATACTACTGCAAGCTATTGGTTCAAATTTTCATGTTACTTGTGGCCACCAATAATCATGCTGAATTGCACATGGACTTGTGTGAAACAAAAGGTATTGCATCAACTGATCTATGCCTGTCAAGGAGTGCTTTATGCATGAACAACTGTAACTTTGAAATGACAGAGCTGGCTTTCCAGACAGCACAGAAAATAGCAAATTTGTTTCAGATGAAAGCGCACAACGCCATGAAAACAATAGCAAATACACACCAGTACAGTTGGAGATTGCCTGTTAACTCCTACTCACACATCTCAACTTGTCAAACTTTTTTTTGCTAAACTCACATCACAGTTATACAACAAACTTTTTATTGCAAAGTAATTGCAGCACTTCTATGGCCTGGTTAACTTATCCTGTGAAACTGTTGAAAATCATTTTAAACATTGCTGAAACCACACTGTACAACATAAGACTAAATTGTCAGTGTTGCAAAATACTGTCTGCCAAAGCTTGATTTGACAAATGATGGTTATTAAAAAATCACAAAAATTGAGTGTCAATTTTGAAAAATGTTTGAACTTCAATGAAATAGCATTACAACATTTTTTATATTATAATGTGAAAAATAACTCTAACTTGGTGCTTCACCCCGCATGCAAGTACAGCAATAAATTGTCTTTGTGTATGACATAGATTCTGCCCAACTGATGTCATTGTAATGCGTTTTTCATGAGACAAAATTGTTGGTGTTTGATGATGGTGAGCAAGAAAAAATATGTTTGAATAAAGATTTGCTTTCGTTTGATGTAAAATCATAATCCTAAAAAAATTTACTATCTGAAATGAATGCAAACGCTTCAACAACTTAATCACACAGATTTCAAAACAACAGATAATGTTCACAGCATGGGTGCCAAGTATGGGCATGCTTTCAAATTTTGCCAGTTGTGCTGTGTTCGTGCCTATTCTTTTCACATGCCAAGATATTTTTTTGATATTTCATGCAAGTTTTCCACTCCTTTGTCATCACGCTACAGAGCAAAATGATTCATGCTACAGTATACATGGATTATAATGTCATCTATTCATGATATCATGAATTTTGCATGCCAATACCAAACAGATTCTACTGCTGCATACCCCATTACACAGGAAACTTTGTCTGGAGGGTGACAACTTTCCAGTTTGTGGCTACATATTTAAATAGGAAGTTACATATTTAACTAGAAAGTTATCAGCAACCTGCCATCCACCATGCTTGTATTCTATAGAATTAATTCTTGATGGTTCAACCACAATATTCAGGAACTGCAGTATTAGCTGCTTGTATGTTGAGCATCAAAGCTAAAATGTTGAACAAAATATATCTTGTGCCATACACACTGCAAACTGAAGATTTTGAGCTCATGAGGTAGTGTTGCAACCTCTCTGGTGGTGTTGCGTTGATTGTGTGATTCACCACGAACGGGATGTGCGTGAAGAATAACACCATCATATCTGTAGCGCAAGCAACAGTAAGAGAGATTGCGAGCATGATCTCTATTGTTGCTTGCTGCCACGGTGCGAAGGTTTGCGCATATGCCGCTCAGGTTTTCCAATCACAACAGTAGTGTTGCAGCCAGTGGCCCAACTATATGGACAAGTACGTACGGACTAGAACCAGTGCTTTGTAATAGACTGCTCATTGAGCCATCCAGCTGGGCACAAACCGTTCACATGTTCACACAGCATTTTACGTAACTCATGGTGATAACATGAAAGTCGCGGGTTCGTGCTCTGCATCTCCACCACCTTACTTGAGCTCTTTTCGTCAGTGGTGCCGTGAGCGAGTTGTCGTCTGCCTGATCCATTAACTGTTTTCTGCAATATGTTGCTGCTGTATAGTCGTAAAAGACAAGTCGCTGTTTGTGTTAATGGTCGATAGATGTTGCCATTTTGCGTCATTAAAACCAGTGCAGAATTCAAGGCAATAAAGTGTACAGTGTCACCTTGCAACTCCCCTGCCTGTTTCGTGTCTCTAACAGCCGCGAGCCTGAGTAATGCCTTCATCATCGCATAGGACAGTGTGAATCAGATTCACAGCTCGTGCTTGTGTGTTACAGAGTGAGAGACACCTCAACAGTAGTAATGTTTTAAATTTCAGTAGCTATCAATCTGCTTTCCTGTTTCAATACTTTTCTCTGATAAGGTGTTGTGGCAAATATAATAGTGGAAGTGTTATAGCAAAAAATGTATCAGATATAGAGACAGCTGGGGAAAAGATGCTTGCCTCAATTTTCTTCAAAACATCAGAGAGAAAGTAACTCAGATTCAAAGAGGCCTGCTTTTTTACACTTTTATATTGGTTATTAAATGCGTACCACATTTGGGATCAGAAAAAAAAACTTGTCTTGCACTTATGTTTAATTGTTATGTTTAGAGTTGGGCAAGTTTAAAATGCCATTGAATTTAGTTGCAATAGTTACAATGAGTGCTTTTGTTGATGTTCTCAAACTTTGATATTGCCAATACTTGCTAAGCTCCCACTTCCAATAAATGAGCAACTTGTGTAATTCCAAACACATTTATAAATTCAATTTCAGATGATTCCTGTGCTTTACTATTCTTACCATCACAACTTCAGTACCTCTTGCATAGATAATGTACACGTAATTACTAGTGATCTGAGCAATTTTTCACTCAGTAGCAAAACTTGTCACTATTAATACATATATATTTATCAAAAATGAAAAATGCATGAACAAATTCATGTTTTCCTAATTATAACACATTACTTTTGCACTTAAATTTATGATGAAAATTCAACAACAAAGAAAACTTCATAAAATATGACCTATTTCAGCACCAGGAGCCCCAGTCCAGTATGCAAACTTTTGCTACATCTCCACATACCTTATAGCTTCATTGTGCATGCCAACAACTGCCTCTCTACCCATGTTAAAGTCATAGACCAGTAAAGCTCCATCTAGGCCTCCACTCCAGGCATGAACAGGATCCTGCAAAAATGTGCTTTTTGATAACTTTGAAAGATGGCAGACATCATAGGATACATGCCTCAAGGAATATTGCTCTTGTTGCAAAGAAAAAAGTCACTATCCGTGAGGATATGCCATTCAACATGGATTTATAAATACACAAGGAAAAATTAAACCTTACACCAAATTTTAATTGACAGATACCAAATCATCAAGTGTTTGACAAATTATATTCCTTGGCTATACTGCCCTTTGATTCAAAGGTGAAAAAGTATCAAAGGAGCTCAGGGGTAAAATTCGGAAGTATACCAGAATAAACTGACCCACTTTAAAAAATATGTACCGTGACAGCTAAGTTTCACTGGCTTGTAATCAAAAGATGACTGGTGACTAAGGTGACTGAAAATAAATCAAAGTTTTATTTCATAAATGGAAAATATTGTCCTAAATAGCAGCGAGCGATAATAAACATGTAAAAAAACACATAAATCAACAAAGTATTACTTTAAGTTTAGCCCACAGATTTCCATCCAAAATTCACATCTGATTAAGCTGATACACTAACACCAAAAATAAAGCAAAGATTTTTAAAAGTTTGTACTTTTATTTCATCCAAGTAATAGTACAATTCTGAAAAATATCTTTTTCAACCATGTTCAAAGGGGGGAAGTTTAGGCCAACTGTCAAATAAATGCTTTAAAATTGGCAAAAAATTAAACACTTTCAGGTTGAGTTGAAGTTTCTTTAACAATTGCTACCACATAGTTTTTTGTTTATTTATTGAAACATGTTGTTGAAGAAATTCTAAGTTAAAAAATGCTACAAAGAAGCATACAACAATTTTAATATTGGCCTTAGTTTGTTAACCTCAGGATTGCTGCTGACCTTGTGCTTGAGACCCTTGCCAACATGGCATACACAACCCTGCCTTCCAAGTTTTAAAATGATTTTTGCACCAGAGACCATCTGCAACCATGTAAATTCACAGTACACAAGTTTAGATACTCAACATGATATTCTGTTTTTACCAAGAGGAATGACCTACTCCCTAGCGCTAAAACCTTTAACACTTTGAGAGCAGGGGTACGATATATTCATACTTTGAAATCAGCCCAAAACCAGCAGTTGTCGGTTGCCTTACCAACACCATAGCTTTTCTGCCGATTACGCTAGAGAACTGTTCAAGGGCTCAAATGGATCGGCCAGTCTTTTAGTCTGTCCTCAAAAAAAAATTTTTTGGTTGGAGGTTGCAGATTTTTGGGAGTGACATCATAAGTGAAGTAGTTTTTGAGCTATTTTGGCTCATGTTACCTGGCCTAGGGCCCAACCGCTAGGCCAAAGTATTTCGCTGAAGTTTTTATTGGAAATTAGGCTCAAGTCTGAGTCTTTTGATCGACTTTCCAGCATTTCTGGTTCAAAAGTTATGACCTAAAATACACAAATTAATTATCTAATTAGTCAAATATTTTTATAACTTTAGAATTAGATCATAACTTTTGAACCTGAAACCCCAGCAGGTCATCCAAAGTATCAAAAGACTTGGATTGTAGCCTAGTTTCCAATAAAAACTTCAGCAAAATACTA
>JGI24021J15306_10003517_pt1 | contig 17719 bp, 11 predicted proteins | sample Ectturendosymbi1_FD_15306 | JGI IMG/M metagenome (IMG submission 15306)
CCATGGGATTCCCATTACATTATTATAATATTAATATGGAATACAATACAATCAAAATTATTAAATTTATGAAAGTTTAGGTTTAGTATCTACTAAATAGGACTACATGTACACAGAGACATGCAAAACGATAAAATTTATTGACTTCAAAATTCAGAAGTATAGTCTAAGTATGCCAATTCAGTAACATTCTGACACTCTCATTCTATTTCTGAGTCTCATGGGAAATACAAATGTGTGCTGTCCCATCCCACCCCATGGGACGTTTCCCATGGGATTCCCATAGGATTAACATTCCCATGGACAAGCCTGGTAAAAACCCATCATTAGACGATAACTTATGTTCATTACAGTGACACAATGTACAACAACGAGCAAGGGGAGCACATGTATAAAGTTTCTAGTTATCCTTGAGAATAATATGCACGTTGTGTCAACAAACTTCGCCAAAACGTTGGTTTGCAAACGTGAATATGACGCCATATTGTGACGTCACACACAACGTAGCCTATGACCAGTAACAATTATTTCCATACGCCACTGCTCAATACTAGAATTTGGTAGGGGGGGCATACAGTTAAGCAGTCGCCCCGGGCATCACCAGACCTCTGCACGCCACTGTGCCATAATTTAAATCATTCAAAATCAAAAGCGTCCTTCAACTGCGAGTAGTGTCCCGACATTAAAACCACTTGTATTTCAATACAGCCTTTGCAGGTTTATAGCCTACAGCACAGCCAAAAGTGCCGCCAGGGGCGAACCGCCCGCCCCCCTTAGCTACGCCACTGGTTAGAACATACGTCCATACAGCCTGGTGGGAATACGTCTTAAACGTTAATGTTTTGTTTCTGAGTTCTGAGTGCCAAGCTAAAATTTGCTGTGGCGACTTTCAATAATTCATTACTAAATATTTTAAAGTATGCACGGCATTCTGACTTTAGTAAGCTCTCCGATAGTCGTGTCAACATAGTCTGCTTCAGACCTCCACAACACACGGCCCGCGAGAGCTTTCGCAACAGCAGAAAATGTTGCAATAGCCCGACTTCGGTATATCATTAATTGTCGTTCCAGAATTTCTTTCAAACTACAACAAAACGAAATAGATTATGCGACCCGCGGCAAATTTATGCGATCAATTTGGCCCTTCGAGCTTTCTGAGTTGTTCAGGCCTGGTCCATTGTTCGGCTTGTGTATGATGAGTGTTCCCCGTAAAAAATCAGCAAAGACAAGCAAGGTTTTATTGAAAGGGTGATTGATCGCTTTGGACAAGATCCTTCAACCACCCTTTCAATAAAACCTTGCTTGTCTTTGCTGAATTTTTTTGTAGCTCTTGTTGTTAAGTGCCGCTGATAAGTCTTCTTAGGTAAAATAAAGTCGTAATTTTTGGTTTCGGTAAAGACTATGGCAGTACTTCTGTGAAAAGAAGTAGTCTACCCTGCTTTGAAAATCTGCAGATAGCCTATTGTGAAAAATTTCGTAATATAACTGGCAATGGCTGCCATCGAGGCGCGTTTTTGTGACTGTTGTCGTAATATGGGGAACTTTCTTTGTGGTGTAGTCGTGTAGAAAGGGTAATGCGTTTCGTGAACGGCCATTTGCATTGCATCGTCAGCAACCTGACAAGGATTAGCAAATGTTGACGTTAGACCCCCTTGGAAAAACTTCTGCGGACGCCCATGCTCGACCTCTTGTATAGACCTTCTGAAGTACTATAGTACTCACATTACATGTATTCACACTGTTGTTATCCAGTCAACTAGCCTAAATAGTTACGAAGACTAATTAACCACTTAACTTCACAGTCCAAGAAGCATGGGTTGGCTCTACGAGCACATAAACCCAGATGGGTGTTTAGTCACTTTTCAAGCATTTCGTCTTTCTCCTGTTGGCGATCGTATTATAAATACTTTCTCACACTTTTTTCTAGTAATACTAATGGCACATGCCACCGGCTGTAACGCACGTCAATCTACGGAACCTGCTTTTCGTATTACATAACGCGCGATGCAGGTCACAGGCGAACTGCTTACCTTTCGATGAACCCTCTTTTTGTGAGGCGTGTTCAAGCATATCGTTTTCGCTCTTATATCTTAGACTGCATATATGCCAGCGACAACTCATCAAGGGCGGACTAAACTATTCTGATCACGGTTGTGGGTCATATAGTTGACAGGATCGCGTTTTTTCTGTCCAGCAGCTGTTGGGTCATCAGCATGATATTGTTGAATGGCGGGCAAGGAGAAAATTTTCAATGTTGGCTGTTGGGTGGGATTAGCAACTCGGAATCCGCCAGCAGTGCACTACTGTATACACAGTGTAAGCTGCAACTGTTTTTTGTGAAGCACGAATCCTTGCACATGATTTCCTGGTTGTGACAACATGTTACTTCTCTCTTGATTCACTGTGTTCCTAATCCTGTAGAATGATTTCATACAGTAAAGGCCAGAATTCGCCCTTGACCATTTATGTCCAGTGGAGCTGAGGGCCTAAACTGGGCTACTTCTATCATCACGCTAAGCAAAGATGTAAATGTTGCAAGGAGAATATTTAAGTTAACATATTTCCCCATCAATGCCCTTTCCCTGCGGAAGTAAATGAACAGCTCATGCCTCGGCCTTATATTCAGCTCGATCCAAGAAGTTTGTGGGTTGCTAGAAACGCGCATACTTCAACCGTTAGAATAGCTTCATTCAGCATCGTTGCAGTAGATGCTGCGAAACATGTTTTTCTTGCATTAGTTCGTGCGAGTGTCACAGTTACTTTTTACATTTAGGTGTTTTATCGGTGAAAGTATTTCAGTATTGGTTACTACGACCATTTATTTCTTCAAATTTTCGTCTACGCTACAGTACAATACATAAAACGAATGGTTCAACTTTTTAAGCATTGGAAGATGTCAAAAAACTACCATAGTTTTCATTGCCTAGTTAAGCTAGAGAAACAACAAGTTCATTTGATAAATTCTAACCATCAGTGTAACTTGTTCTTCTATGCCAATTGGACAAATACTCTAATGCATGCGTAAGACAGACTACCGACAAGCATAAGCAAATTATCAAAGCATTTTTTACCTTTCTTCAATTGGATGTACCCTTGGAAAGCCCTCGGGGCACAAACAATGAGATTGGATATTTATTTTTGGAAAAGTTCCGGTCACGATTTCTTGAATTTCTCTGTTAGTCAGTGTTTTCTCGTACCATCGGAATTCCTGCATCCGTCCGACGTATTGCCCTGTACCTGCAAAGACGTAATACGCTAAGTAAGATCGCCGAACCGTCTATTGTGAAAAAAATTTTGTTAGTAAAATTCACAACCCTTCAGAAAGCTGTGCTATCCACAGTTTTACTTGCGTTTTCAGGATATTCAAAAGAATGTTAGACCCACTTTAAGCTTGGCTGACAAAAAAGATTGTTTTAGATGCGTAACTTACACCAAGTTTAGGTTTTTCTGCACCATGCAGATCTCCAGCAGCAATTCTAACACTTTGTTTCAGGCCTTTTGTCACAAACCTCACAGAGAGCGTTTGGCCAGAAGTGGTTTTGCTCTATGTTCCGAAATAGGTTACATCTTCAGAGCAACAATCACTTGCCACCATGGATGAGCAAATAACAAACAGGAAAAGAGATAAATAGGACAAAATAGGAAAATCGCAGTCCAAAACTTTGCACTTGGCTGATTTTCGCATTCATATTTACGTTCAAGTTGCACCACAGCTGTTAACGAGGAGTTATGTCTTCATGTTCGTTACAACGCTAGTTTTCTGATAAATAGGCATCGTTTAGTATTTCCTTTCAGTGTAAAGCGTCCCGTGCGGCTTAGAGTGATTTTCCCGTCGCAGTCACCTAAGCTTGTCAAAGGCAAAAAGTCAGCACGATTATTGTTACAAAATGTGACAGCACAACAAAACGTTCTAGTAATCCAGAATAATGTAATTTCTGACATGACTTAGTTTAATGTAGCAGATGAAACCGCCCAGTTGCAAAAAGAACTGGCAATACTAGCTGCTGCGTTTAAAGCGTACATGATTTTCTGGTCCGTCACACAGAAATTTAAAATATGATGTAGCATCTTACTACAGTATCTTACACTGATTGAAAACGTTCGAGGCAAATAGTGCAAAGCAATCAAGATTTTGAATTGATGGGGACAAAAATTAGACAACAAGACTACGATTGTTGCATCATTTCGCTATTTTCAATATAATTTGTTACGTCAATTTCTTTCAATTTATTTTCTGTTACTCTGTGCCAAAACAGCATAGAAACAGAAATGTTTTGACGAGGTCACCACTATTGTTGCTCGGAGCAACTTGCTCGGAGCAACTGGAGCAACTTGCTCCAGTGAATACATGTCAACATAAACTTGGTACAATGTACTAAGCCATTTTAGTGAATTCCTCGAAAGAATCGTAATTGCCTGCCATAGCTGACAATTTTCTTAAATGTCCAGGAAAAACTCCTGCCTATTTGTGGCTCAGTTCACTATTTTTGAAAATTATGTTTCAAAATGAGGTACTAAAACTTTGCGCTCTTCTTGACTACGCCACTGAGCAACAAAAAAGAAAACGCAAAATTTCACAGAAACTTTGCAAAACACGAAAGAATCATCCTTTTTTAGAATAAAGACACACTTTGATATGATCGGCGAACAGATCTACACGACGATTTGAGGAAAGACAAGCAAGTATAGTATTATTTGGATGCAAAATTATGAAATGCATACTGCTGAAATAGGAATAAGGCTGCAAATGCATCCGAAACAATACAGCATCAAGCAACTTATTTGCTGTGTATAATAATGGTTTCCTTCACCACTTGCAAAAGTTTATTTTGCGAAAGAAACGTAAGTTCATCTTCAACCGCAAAGCTTATCCAAACAAGATAACAACAGTTGCTCGAGGTTCGCTGGTAAGAGAGCAAACATTACAGCAAGACAAACGACATCAGTGGTTACTTTCATGCAGACGTTCAACCTTACTTTGTAACGGTATGAAAGCTTGAAAAGAACTTGAAGAGGCATTATACTTCATCAGTTACTCGTGACTGTAAGCAATTAAACCGTATTTTTCGTATTTTTTTTTTAAAATAAACATTTGNAAACATTATTAAATAATGTTCACATCATCCAGGTAAGACCCAGTCCGACAAACCCTTATTTTGTGAAATTGCAAGCTAGATCTAGAACGTGCAGACTTCCGTGGCATTAATGACATTACTATCTTGGCTGAACCAATCAGTTACAGAAAGTTTGTGAAAACACTGAGGGCAATAGAAGATTCTCACGAACGCCATATCCTGTTCACGCAAGCGCCCTATACCTTTTTATGCCAACAGCGAAAAAATAAAACAGTAAATAAACAGAGACAATCACGAAGCCACTTTGTTTTTTATATTAATACCTTTGCGAGTCTACCGTCTACACTATGCTGAGTTGCACCGATGCAAATATTCGCCAACTTTTATAGTTTAAAAGGTGGTACGAAAAGCATTTGTTCCAACTGTGATAAAAGTTATGCTCTCAGTCTCCACAAAACTACTAATTTAGCTGCATTTGACCCATAAGTGAGGGTCGTGCTGCTTCAGGTAAAGATTAATTCAAATGTTTAAAGACTAACATTTTGTTTGTCTAGACTTTTTTCCATAGTTTTTTTGTCTGTGAAATAGTGTATAACGAGTTGTTGAAGGATATGAAAACTTCGTTTTCCTGCAATCGTTCCGTCAATTTTTAATACACTTCCACATACGTGTTAGTGCACAGCAGACAGAGATAAAAAGTGCAGTATAACATTGAATTGCTGGCTAACTACTGTAAAACTCCATTGAGAAGTTCTGAATGAATTACACTGGCTATTACTAGCAAGCCCTTTAATTTTCATCATAAAAGTAACAGTAAATGCCAGAGCAGTAATTTTTTACAAAAAAAACTAATTAAATAAACTTCAAATTGGACGACTCCAGGTGTGCTGATAAACGCAAGCTTGTACAAATATTTTATGTGGTGTCCCGCCACATATTTCGAATTGTACCTTTGATTTTATGAACCAAAACGTAGAATGAATCAAATTATTTGGAAGTTTCGAAGAGTAAAAAACTGAAAATTTATGACCTGAGGTCTGTTTTTTTATCCTGAGGTCTGTCGATTTTATACCCCAGACCTGAAATCTGTTTTTTATCCCGCGTTTTAAGGCTGCCTAGCCGATTCCAAAAAAAATGTACTCAAGCCACCAACATTCATGCATACGATGATGACACCTTCAAGATGCAACCGTGTGACCGAATGACACCAACTGATCAACTTACTGTTACGAGGTAACTCAGGGAATTGTTTCTCCAGTTCCATCAATAAATCTGAAGTTTCGTTCAATTCTGAACGGTGACGTAAAGCACAATTTGATAAGAAAAAAATATATTGGTGTGAATGCGGAAAAAATAAACTAGTAATCTATAACAAATGTTTCAATAACCAAGAATCAACAAACTCTAATGTCTGAAAAGTATACCGTGTGCCTCCCAAAGCGGCTGTACACTAGATCTAAGATTAAAAACATCATCTTATTTTAGAATCTGCTATATTTTTCCTGCTCGCAGCACAGACACATGGAAATTTCTGCTGTATAAAAAGCAAACGTAGAGCAATATTTGTTTATGCCCCAAAGATTAAACTATTTTCTTTGCAAACTACTACTTTTATTCAAAATCAAGTTTTTTTCACGAACCTTCTTCAGCGTGGAGCGTGCGACAAGGTCACTGGGAGTTTACAGAGTATTGGCACTTTTGAAAACAAGATAATATTGTCTATGGAGATATCATTTTCAACTTTTCCTCACACTTACCAGAAACTCTTTGGCCAACTCGCACCAAAAAACCATCAGTGAGATCGGCAGGGGAAACCGTTAACTTCTCTGCGGCATATGGAGTTCCGTCAGCTTCAAGACCGTTGATGAAAACACTAATGTCACGTTTGTATACTTGAATAGTCAAATGGGTCCACTCCTCAGGAGGAAATTGCACAGGAATTATTTTGAACTTGGGTCTGCCGTCAGCTCCACGGTATTGTAGGCCAACAGAAAATAAGTTGACCATAACTAGCAGAATTACTTCCTTGCGTCGACCTCGACCAGCCAGTTTCTCGAAAATGACCCTTTTGAGGAGAGAGAAAAGTAAATGCAAATTTAGGAAAGCACTATGTAGGTTACTCATATACACACTTGAAAAAAGGTTAAGACAGAGTAGATCTTTCTTCCTTAAATGTTGCACGAACTGACTAAAAGTATTGATAAAGTGTCCTGTGCTTAAGATTGGAAAACAAATTTTGAGGCCTTCCTTCAACATCAGCTACAAATGCACCAGTTGCTAGGGCTAGGCAAAGCGTCATTGTTGCGCCATATTTTGTTATGCTGGTGTCATCGTTCAAACAAACAGCTTCTCTAACCCAGGCTCACATTTTTTTCGTACATCCAAGACACAGTATAATAATGCAAAGCAGTGTAAAGATCGAAATCCTCAAAACTGTTTGACATAATATTATGATTAGTTTGCCAATAACATCAAAATTTTCTTTCGAATGTATAGTTACTGGAGACGTTACGAGCCTTGTCGGTTTGCTCCACCAGAAATGGTTTCGGGAAAACTCTTTAAATACCTGATTGTCACAAGAAAAAGAAAAAATACCGTTTATAAATATGTAACAATCAGTAAAAGCATCACATATATTTTAAAGTTTCCAAACAATACCTTTCAAAAAATTAATGGTATTTTGTTGACTGTTACCGTGTAAACAAACTGACATATGAGCCTCATCATGAAAATGTACGGTAATGAAGCATTTTTCTGTCACTGCTTGACCGCTGTGAGTTGCTATCTGCACCTCATGCGAGATTGTCATTATTGGGAACAGTAACCGTTTCAACGCACCCCCAACTGTGCGTTGTGCTATGTATTGAAGGTCGCAAGAACTGCCAGGTAAATATCAAAACGCAAGAAACATTTTTACTGATCTTTTTATGAACCTGAACTTCCTCAGCGAGAGTTCAAACTGAACAGAAAATGTTTTGCGGAAGAGAATATGCGTTCAGGCGGGTTCAAGAGCGAAAACGTATTATATATTGTTGACCCAGTTTGCTTTGAGCAACATCCGTCATATCAGGTGCGAAACAAAAGCATTTTCCCCGTTGACTCCCTAAAGCCACTGGTATTTGGATAACAGCATTTGTGGGAAGAGCCTGTTTTTAACAGTACAAGGTAATGCTTTTAATCAAAGAATTACCCTGCGTTTCTTTTCTCTTGTTTGAGCCAAACTGCCATGGCGAACTGTCCAGGACGTCCCATGCTTGGTGCCGTTATTGGAGACATCCCACACTGTGGATCATTGTAAAATATGTACGCTGCTTTGCCAGGGATTTTGACGTCTTTGTTGTCAGGAAGGACACAAGCACCCGGATCTCCATTAAGCAAATCAATAAATCTGCCAGTGTCTCTGCAAAAAGAGTGATCAAAAAACATGTTGTGATGCTATTTTTGATTGCTGTAGTCAAATGTCACAAACACCACATTAGGTTAAGTGCACTTTTGTCGAAAATACAGATTCGATGCTGAGAGAAGGTTTCCAAAGACAAAAGTAACCACGTATGACACAGCAAACAAGCCGAAGCTCTGGTGCAGCAATCTTACAAACTGTTTGTAATCACAGATTCCAATCCTTTCGACATATTCTCGTGGAAGAGTTGCCCAATCAAACTCCTCTAAATTGCTCTTAGTCAAAGATATTTTGCCCCATCGATAAAATATCCCTCAAAGACAAATTTGAACGTGATGTATACGGGAAAGTCCTTGCACCCGCCAATATATCTGTTATTACTAACAAAGTATTTAAACATTTAAACAATTATTTTGCCTTTCTCTGAAATTTTCAGCTAACTGCGATTTTGTTGTCAGTTTCTATACAGCCTGCCTTAGTCGCTTTGTTTTCCCATCGTTGTACATATGTTTCGAAAAGTGGTGAAGTTACAACGCATGTGTGACATGGGCGACGACAGCAATTTTTCCAGCGAGGGTCAAATTACCAAATTCTTTTGTCGAACGCTAAATCAAGAAAGAATTCGCAATCCGCTGGCACAACCTCAAAGTTTGTCAGCAAATTTTAAAACATCATTATGGACTTACGTCTTTAAAATGCATGGGTATAAAGCAACAGAGAAATGTTACAAGACTACCAAAAAAGTAATCTGATTAGCCAAATTTTATCAGTGTTTATTGAAAGGAATCCTTTCCCATCAAAGAATCAGACACTAAGATCTTACAGAGTATATATTTAGCCTACTGGGTTGGCATCATCAGCTCTTATTCAGACTTTATCACCATAGAAACACTCACAATAAGCAAAAATGTGAGACTAACCTTTCCACGTATGTCTACAACCAATCCACCTGTTGACGAAAAATAGAGAGTGGATGCGGGGGTGGGGTGTTGTGACAATGGGGTGTTGTGACAATGGGGTGTTGTGACAATGCAAGTTAACTTTTTTGGAATCCCAAACACACAGGGAAGATTGCACTAAACCCCACGACATATTGATGTAAGAAAATATAAAGGAAGAATTTAAAAGGGCATAGCAGAAACCTCTGAGGTACTTCCTCTTAAAATATAGATGAAAATTAAATGTCGTTATATTGGAAAGCATCCACATTCGAAAAACCTTAAGCAAAAGGTCTGCTTTATGTATTATTGTGCGATTTGTTTTCATAGGTAATTGAGTTTTGTGTGATGGATATTGTGCTTGAGCTGGTTATCTAACATTTTTGATCGGTTGAATTGTTTATATTTTATTGCTTAAATGGAAGGGCTGAGTGATTAACCAATGAAAAAATATGCCCAAAATAACCAATGAAATATTTTCTTTTATGTCATTGTGTAGGAAATGCTAAAATAAATATTTGCGTTCAGACCACAGTAAAGGGCTGGTAGCAGGTATCGGTGCTGCCTGAGTTTTGCTATGAGCTTAACACAAAATAACTGATTTCAATTATGTACTTACCCAGGGCCAGGGTCTTTTACTTTATCTCTTCCAGGACATTCTTGATTGCAAGTTTTCGGAATACACGCTTGACCTTGCAACCCATCAGCTGAGGTTACCGGAGCACAAAAGGTTGATCGGTCGGGATATCCGCAAGTTTTTTTCGCTGGAGATGTGGTAACTTTTTTAAACTTCGCGATGTCTTCTAGGGGAGGATTATGTCCTCCCATCTGACAGTGAGTCAATCGCATTAGCGACATGATGCTTAAAAGAAGGAACACTTGCTGCTTGCGGCAAAGTCTCATCGTCCCACCCAGATTTCTTCTCATCTGATTCATTAAACTTGACTCTGATCTAAAGTCTTCTCTCAATGTTCGCCACTATCCGCCACTGTTTTAAAAATGTCAGCTTTCGTAACAAGACAACGAGATAGTATGCACAATGAACCTCCGCCACAAACACTCTTCTTCATAGGAACCAATTGTAATAATCTATGTCCTCAGGTAAAATAAAGAACTACATGCAAACATTTTATTGATATAGCATATGTGACAGCCTTGTTAACGTCTGCACCAAAAGAAAAGAAAAACGATTTTTGCGCTTGTAATTGCACACGTTTAATGAGAAAGCAAACAACTGCACTACTTGCCATACTTCCGTAGGTCACAGGCACAGGCCCTTCACTTCCACAGAAAATTCTGTTTAACATCGGCGTACAAAACGAGTTTTGGTAGAGCCGCCACCTCACGAACTTTGCAAAATTTGTAAAATTCAAACACAACAGTGCAGTATTTGTAATTTTCTAGTGCAAACAAAAAAATTAATAGCAACAGTCAGACAGGGGAGCGATAGGTATGGAAATCAACTTGAAAAATCGGGGAAACATGGAGATGGAGGAAATTCGACGATCGTGCGGGGCTGAAATTTTTGGTGGATATTATGGTTTGGAACAAGTTGATGATTCTTTTTTACTTCAGGGGAAACCTACAGAAATACAAATTTCATACCCAATTTGCACGAAAAAGCAAGGCCACGGCTAGCGTCAGAAGTTGGAGCAGTTGCATATGGCAGTTGGCTTCTCCCCATGAGAAACCTTCCCCACACGCATATATTCTACAGAATGGATGAATTTACATGTGTAGTATTCGCGATAGTAATTGTGCAAAACCATGACGGTAAATCGGAACTCTGACCTATTTTTTATACTTACATTTTTTCCGTCGGTTCATTTTCTCTTGCTGAAAGCGATTCGAGTAAAATTGAAGACCACAAGAGTTATCCACTCACTCTGACTCTGCCCTCGTTTACTCATCACCATAATTTATAATAGTTGAATCTTTTAACCATGTTGCACAGAAACGCAACAAATATCCATTGATTTAATTCCATCATATATTAAAACTCTAATGTTATGCGATTATCCAAAGTTTTAACAAAATATGGCTGATTTAGGTGGGATTATTTGGACGGGGGTGTCTCGTTCCTTCGTTGAATTCAACCAGGTGGAATTACGATTGCTTCTTACAGAATTTTGATCTTGTGAGCAAAAACATCCTAGGCCTCTGCCGAACAACTTCGCCGACACAAGTTCTGCAACCAACTATACATCACCAGGGTTGCTTTAAATTTATGCAATGATTGCAGATGGGTTGTGCTGCAGTTCATACGAGGATCGGTCTAAGCCCGTTTTAGTACGCAAACGCTTGTGCTTGCGAATGCGTTGCAACAATTTTCGAAGATCCGAACTCATTATTTTGCTGTATTCGTACCTCTTGTACCCCCTCCCGGAGACCCTGGCTGCAGTAAACACAGTACGGTTTGCGCAAGAAGGATTTCTGGGAAGCGTAGGCGGATTGCAGCACTTCATACACAACAAATGTGACAAAACTAATTATTGGTGCAAGTGTGGGCTCCTCAAAGAGGAACCACGGCTTTTTCCCCCGGAAAAACCAAACGTATCAATCAAATAAATCAAAATTATTTTTGAATTCTTACTAGTTTTCTTCTCTTTGCGTATTTGAAACAGACAATTCATATACAGTATATCACGGAAACTCTCATGCACCTGTGTGGTTATGCATCATTTTTTCCCAATTTTCCCTCTGTAAACCTCCAAATTGCCCATTTTTTGTATTAACTTGATTGACCGTCACTGCTTGTTTATGCTGTAAATAAGTTGAGCAGCTTCTTATGAGAGTTATGGTTTCGCAGTTATTAAGAACAATGTACATACAGTATTTTATAGTAGTAAGTTTCAGTTATTTCAAAGATCAGCTTAAATAACACTCTGAATGTGGTTTGTTGCTATCTATGAGAACAGTGAGTTCTTTTCGGTGACACAAGTTTTTGGTTTCGCTGCAGATCAATATTCGCATGAAGACAATGTATTTGTTTATTTACTCATTTTCAAACCAACTTTTCTATTAGAAAGGGTCAAGGGGATAGCAGCAGCCCAGAGGTACCGAGGTACCTGACAGTTTTCATCAAGCTCTGATACTGTAGTTCTGCAGGCTCCATACTAAGGCCCGTTTAAGCCAGGTCAGATTTGTAATTGTCCCAAGTGGCTCTTAGCCGACCTCTGGGGCGTTTCGACGCTGGAGCAGCAAGCAGAACTTGCCTCGCCAACTTTACTGGCGCATCCTGGTCACGTGATTAAACTACTGCACCTGTTATCTTTTTATTTGGAAAAGTGGCTCGACACAGGGTTTTACGTATTTCACCGGTGCGCGCCTTACAACGTAAAGGTAATGCAATTGTCTGTAAAAAAACTTGATTCCCAAAATTTGTTTCATGACTTATTTCAGAAAGTTGAGTGATATTTGCTGGACACTGATGGTGCTACATTTTGCTAAAGGTGCCTTACGCGTTGTCGGAAGTTTCATGGAAAACAACCCAGCTCCTAAATCATCTGAGCTCCAGTTCAGCGATACGTTATTTGTTAAAAACTATAGCTTAATGAACTAGGTTTGTCGAACAGCGTTTTTAGATTGAAAGTTGGTCGCAGGCTAAGTTTCTGAAAAGGTGAAAATTTCCATGAATGTTTTAACCGCGATTGATGGCACGCAACTGTGCTCCTGCCTCCTGGATCCCATAAGAAAATAAGTAACATGGAAGATTGACTTTAACAGTCCACATGTGTTCACTTCACAGCCTACATTAGTTATTACTTTGGTACAGTATTGTCGTATTTTCTTGTGCGGTGAATCTTGTTTATGCTTCAAAACGAAGTAAGCGCTGCCCGAAAATTGTCCGCGTAGCTCGAGCATAAAAAGGCGGGTCAACTTATTTCCACAAGAGGTTCAGAAAGTAAGCTTTGCTCGTTTATTTGCTGCGAGAATGCTGAAGTTTTGGCCGTTTTTACGGATTGTGAATAATTCTGCTAAATTAGAGTGGGTTAGGTCTGTGTTTCAACCAGTGATGTAGGAGCTGGGGGTGCAGGGATGCACGCGCACCCACAAAAGTTTTCATTTGTCAAAACAAAAAAAGTTTCAGCCTTTTCTAACACTATTTTAAATTATCCTTATTTGCTATTGAGTGTATGAATATATTATGTGGGAAAAAAGTTTATTATGTCATAGAAAACAATTTAAATATATTATATAAAATCAACAAACTGTTTCTCATAACTTTGTGTTTTAGTTTGTGAGAGTTTATAAGTAACTGACTCACGCGAAAGTTTAAGCGAACAAACACATTTCATTTATGTGCTTAATCAATTATACCTGAGAGAATCTAATATGCTGCAGGGCACTTACAGTACTTCATATTAGTAGAGGCCGTGCCAGGCAAGAACAGAAAAGCTTTTGTTTTTAATTTTAACTGGTAGGCAAAGCTTACTTTCTGAACCTCTTGTGGAAATAAGTTGACCCGTGTTTGGATGAACACAATTTGCCATACAGCTTGTTGCATATCTGTGGAGATGAACAGACCATGTTGTGAGGCTTACGGCATAGTCATAATATAAATAATGTGTTACACGCCACATACGTCACATAGATGTCTTCGAGAAGGAAGCAGCGTTAGGCGTGCCTCAGCTGGGTGTGAGGTTCCTTACTGACACCAACAGCTCGAATACGAATGGGGCGCCAAGAACTGTGAGGGAGATGCTCAAGAATACTGATCCAGCTAGCTTCTGACAATGTTCTTGCACAACTTAGCGTACTTTTTTAAGTTGAGTTATTAAGAACCAAATTTCAAGTACCAATTTTGTTACTTTCAACTGTATGGCAACTTGGTAGAGGAAAGTATAGTGTACTAACAGCTATAGAAAATTTGCAGGGAGAAAGCAAATTTAGGGAAAGTTGGGCAAAATATCCTTTGGAACCACAAAAACCGCATGCTGCTACACCCATGGTTTAAGCCATTCGCATATACAAAACTCATTGCCGCGTTCGCACGAGATTGCTTGGTATTAACTTTATTGCTATGACAACATCTTCGTCCATTTCTCTGTGACGTTGGCCCGAGAATAAGAACGTTTTATTGCCATGGCTTTATTAATGATTCATTGCGGTTTTAAGCAAAACCTTAAGGATGTGGAAAGATTCCACTGGGGGCTTGAGTACAAAAAACATTGTCCTGATAAAGCTCCCAAGCTACGTTAATTTCTCCGACGAAATCATATCCACCGTGATATGACTGGCAAACCTTAACTAAATTGCTAAATAGGCGAATGGCTTCATCAGTGCCATGCTGTTTGGAGAAAAGCATATTTCAAACTTTATAGAAATGAAAGCAGTTTTTTCTAAGACAAAGAAATTGTGCAGAGAGACATTGTTTGTTTGGTAAGATATTCCCTTAAATCTTGTACAGATTCTTTAACTTAATTTGTCCTGTATTTCTGCATCGCATGTTTGTGGTATAGTGAATGGTGAAGCTTAGATTGAACCTGGCAAGACGAGAAGCGCCTTCTGCTCAAACTTTCTTATGAACTTCTTCAGTAAAAAAGCTTGTGACGGTTGAAAACAGATTAAATGTTTGCGCAGAACAATTTTGTTATTGATCATATCTCACTGAAATACTCTTGCTTATCATTATACGAGAAAGTCTCAAATGTTTGTTATTCCTTATAGGCTGCAGTTAATGGCAAATGTAGTTAGAGCAAGTTTATTCAGCTGTAAATAAGATTTTTAGAGCTATTCACCTTTCGATCATGTTTTTTCAACCTTTTGATATTCTGTGTATTGTTTGGTCAGCGATTTTGCTTGACTGTTTGAGCCTAATAAGTTCTTGCTTCTGATCACACGTTTAAGTTTGTTGTATTGGTCAGTTTTTGGCTTTAAACCTATCTCGAAACAATTGTAAAATTTGAAGAAATGTTTTTGATTTCCACTTCAAGAGGTCTTTTGTTTGACACTGAAACCAGCAGCTTTTAAGAATCACACTGAATGTTTCTTCATTAAGTATTTCTTTTCTAATGCTGAGTTCTATTTTTTCAAGGTTGCGTCTTGCTGTTCCAACGATAATAAGACTCTTGAAAATTTTCTCTAACTCAACATTTTTCTGAAATGTGAATGCTAGTGTGCTTCCAGTTGCATTGTAACTTCAACGTACAGTCTCCTTGAAACGTTATTACTGCAACAATTTACGTTTGTGGCAGGTTCTATTCTGTAAACCATTGTTCAACTACAAGATAATTTGTTCTGATGTCTCACTTGGCGTTTTTAACTTGCTAAAAAATATATAAGAAAATTCAGGAAATTGACCAACTGTTTGCTTGACATGTAAATATTTGCTTTTGTGGAAATTTGTCTTCTTGATAAATGTATATTCAACAAGAAAGTGACATCCATTCGCCAAAAATACAGGATTCTTTAGCTTTTTGACTTTTCACTTCATTGAAAGTACAGGCCAAGATCCCAACAATTATGTCACTGCTATAACTCTGCTTCCTTCTAAATCTTGACCTGTAGCTCATATTTGAGACCTCGCTTCTTTCTGAAAGAAAAACCTTAGCTGGAGAAAACAAAACATTACCCGAATTTTTTACTATAATTGCCACATAAAACACCATGCCTATGCATCCTTCAATTACAGTTGACACCAACCTTTCAACTCATTAAAATTTTAAATTATCAGGTTGTCCTCAGTTGGCGTTTTTAAACCCCACTAGCCGCCATCACAGAACTGACGTTTTACGAACTAAAAGATAAAGTCCTTCAAGAGAACCACTAGCTTTTTTCTTTTCTTGTTTAATCTCCATCTGTTCAAGCACCCCATGCATAATTTAAATATATTCCTCCCCAGTGCATCTCGAGGAGCTCATATAGGTCGTTCATTTAAGTTGTTTCGTCACTGCTTTCGTGCGGATTACGGCCATGCACGCACACGCCGAAGAACCCACTTTTATCATGTTGCTGCTGGTTGCTTCGAACCTGTTAAGTTTATGTGGAAAAAGAATTATCGTAAAAGAAAGCATGTTACTAAACGTTGACTTTAACTGACCTGTCGCTAGGAGACACGTGAAAGCATTTTTACAACACTTTTCTCACAGTTTCCTTGGTAACGGATGCTGGCCGTTGGCTGCTCATCGACAAGAGCAGTGTGATTTTTGTCCCTTGATATGTACCATAAACGCCTGAAGAATCATAAGTATTTTTCTTGTCTGCTAGTATTGGAGTTAACTTCTAAAGGCCTTCATATATGAAAGCATTATTAACTGCTTTAAAGCAATATTAACTGTTGTGTTCATCTGCTCTACACTGTGCACTTCGTCGGCGCTGCTAATTGTAAAAATGTGACGACAGCACTTTTAACTCAAGAGCCCACTTAACGCTGAGAACCTTTGTTCGAAACTAGCTTTTTGTCGACGCTCTTGAAACAAAAACACGCTGTAGCGAAAACGTCCAACAACTTCTTCAATTAACTCAGCCCTTAGGTTTTAATTCGACCAACTTTTAAGTAAACATTTTTCGAAAAGTCATGAGTCAAAATCTGAAACCAAAATTAGAAATTATTTTATTCACCCTTGTTACACACAGTTTGTAGCGTTGTGCAACCACGGTCTCACTTATTAACACGATTTTTAGTACAGCTATTCTCGATCCTGTCCGCAACATAGCACTCCTGCTGGTGGATAGTGCAATTCGCGAGCGGATTTGGATAGCACGAAATTCCGACCAGTTTGGACAAAAATTTCTAACGGAGGCGATGGCTTCAACGTTGAACTTGCAATAAACTGCATAAAACGTAATTTTCCTTTGCTTCTCTGACGCGCTTGATTGCTCCAACAGTTTTTTCATCAGGACTCATGGAATAGTAGGCTAGTGGACCAAACATTTGGAATGCTGTAATTCGGAAGTTGTTAGGCTTACATTAATATTACGATACTTTCAAAATAGGATCGCAGTATTTGTGAGAACTTTTTTGGATCAGGATCGTCAAAATCTGTGGAGTGGAGCAGGATTACTAAATATTTCGACTCGTGCATCTCTCCTGTTCAGTCGCTTAAAAATGTTTATAAATTACGTGAACTGCGGTTCTCCCCGAAACATTGGAACTTGTTTTCACTGTCGCCCAGCAGTGCGGACCTTTAAACGATTGGTACTTCATGAGAGTCCCTCTAACGATTCGCCAGCATGCCCGTAACCAGCTTGGGACACCATCGGGGCGAGGAGTTTTCTGACGGGCTCAAATTTTTAAAACTGTGTGCCATAGTTAATACGTCCGACACATTTCTCCAGGGGGGCGATAAATTTTGTAGGGAGGG
>JGI24021J15306_10003523_pt1 | contig 17708 bp, 17 predicted proteins | sample Ectturendosymbi1_FD_15306 | JGI IMG/M metagenome (IMG submission 15306)
ATGCAAATTTGAATGACACTCTTCCAATTTGACCAGATCTTTCTAATTGTACCCAAGTTCGAATGAAGCTGTTTCAATTACCCAAATATGATTAAGGTTGGAATTGTTGGAATTTGCCCAAATGTTTCTAAATGTATGCAAATTTAAATGAAGTGGTTGTATATTATTCAAATTGGAATGAAGCTGTCTGAAGTTCCTTAAAATTGAAAAAGTTGTTTGAAGTTACCCAAAATTGAATGAAGATGTTCCACTTGGTCCGAATTTGAATGGAGCTATTGCTGCTTGGCCAGAGTTGATTTAGTCTGTTGGAATTTACCCAAATTTTTCCAATTTATGGAAGGATTTTTAACTTCACCCAAATTTGAATGAAGTAGGCTCAATTTGCTCAAATTTCATTAAGGTTGTTAAAATATACCCAAATTATTCTGATTTTATCCAAATTTGAATAAAACTCTTATAATTCACCCAGACGTTTCTGAACGTACTAAAATTTTAATGGAGCTTTTCTATATAGCCCATCTTTGAACACGACTGTTTGAAGTTGCCCACAATTGAATGAAGCTGTTTAAATTGACAAAATTTGATTTGACTGATGGACTTCACCCAAGTGTTTTCAATTAATCTAAATGTTTTTGTTTTCATCCAAGTTTGATTGAAGCTTTCTCATTTTCCCAGATTTAATTGAAGCTGTTGGACCTTACCCAAATGCTCCTATTTTACGTAAATGTTTCTAATTTTGCCCAAAACGTTATTAAAGTTTTTTAGTTGGCCCAAATATGATGAAGGCTGCTGGAATTGCCACATGATTCCAGTTATCTCAAGGGCAGTGTTTATTTTGCCATCAGGGGCAAAAAAGAAGGGCAAAATAATCTCAGACTATTTCGCCGTTTTGGCCATTATTTTGCAGTTGATCTGGTTATGATTTTGCCTCAGTTTGGAAAAAGTGGTCAGGCCTGACAGAGCTCCAGCTATGGACCAAGTAGTCACTTTTACAGGTGGATTAAGCGCTTCATCCATGCAAGGCAATCAGTTTGGATGTGCAGCCCCTGCAACTGAGCCTTGCAGCACAACGTATTGGCCACGTTTTTCATTTGGACTCTCTGATGAATGCGAAGTGCGTTCAGCTAATGACTGCTCAACTCACTGATTGTAACTCTTCCCGCTTTAGAATTTTAAGGATCATCCTGTAGCTGTATCGTAGAGGTTTTGCCACACACATATTAACGCATTGATCTGGTGAGCTTAACTGCCCAATTAATTGTCATAACTGATTTATCTTTTCATGCTACAAACAAACTTTAGCCTGGCGGCAAGCTTCTGTGGAATCTGCCTGCTTTCTGATTTCATTCTTCTGCAACGATTGAAACTTGCAAGTGTATCTATTTTTCATAGTTATAGGCCACAAAGATGGCGGCAAGTAAATCAGTCACATTTTATTAACAGGGAAACTAGTTTCGCGTTTTTAAACGCATTTTCAGTCCTGAAAATGTAAGAACAAATCTTACAGGCGAAATGTTGGCACTTGAAAACAAGTAAAAAGAGAAACGCGAGCTGTGGCTAGTTACAACGACAATACTAAAAATTTTCGAAGCTAAAAGGTTGACCTTCCCAGAGCCTCATAAACCAGCCACTGCTAAGAAAACCGGCCATGGTAGCGGCCTAAGAAAGGCACTTTTCTTCTGTGGATAACATGCGTGCGAGATGACGATTGCCAGAGCGTTCATGCTGTTGACCTATTGAGCAGCACTGAACCGCCAACACAATAGCCAGTAGATCACTACGTCCTTACATCTTTGGTTGGAGAAGGGGGTGATGTTGGGATGCACTTGCATCACAACATGGTCTTTCACAGAAAATCTACAAAAGAAGACAATACAAGTTGTTCCCAAGAGAAAAAAAATATGTACGAAAACTTTAAATAGAAAAAGACAAGAAATAGTAGATGTGTATAAAATATATTGTGATGTGTAATGTCAGGCAGACAGAGATCAGTGGTGGCATTAAGTCCACAGAAGAAAACGTGAAATCCTTTCCAGTTAGTGTTCAAAGGCGGATTAAGCACTTCAGTCATGCAAGGCAATCAGCCTGGGCGTACAAGACTTAGTTCGAGCTCAAATTTAGGTTTGTAATGATGGAAAGTCAAAAGCGAAAGCAGCAGAGGTATTGACTTCAAAAGCGCAGACTCGAGTGATAACCAAACTCTGGCCATCCACGTCATTCAACAGCAATGGTGCTTCTGATGTGGATATTATGAGTGATAGTGAATAGAACATATCGGTATGGATTTTAGGAACGAAATTTTCACAGAAAGTGAGAGTGTCAACTTCCAAAACACGTGCAAAGTGTCTCTTGTGCTGCTGGTATAGTCCCTTTAGTTAATGTGTTTAGACTTAGAGTCTGGGTTTAATCTTTGATCTGTAACATATTATCCTTGGATTTCCTGGCTCTGAATAAAGCTCCTGTGAAAAGTTAACTGTCAATGAACGCTTATTCTTCGAGAAGCACAAAACCGCTAAAAAGTTACCTTTACCCACCACACTAAGGTTTCACTTGAACTTAGCATCTGCTGCAACATCCTTTACCTTGCTGATACACTTTGTACATAGAGTCATTTCATTAGTAACAACGATTGAATCGTCACAATCACAAACGTCACAATATTCGTTGTCAAGTGAATTTCACAGCTGATCTTCACTATCTTTGTGAACTGCTAGCAGTGAGCATGGGTTTTTCGCTTGTTGTCAAAAAGCTTTTCGTCTTTCTGAAAGTTTCCCTTTTGTGTGCTGCCGTTTTTATGGCGGCATACAACATTCCCATCGAGGAAATCAATCCCCAGAAGAAGCTGGATTACTTGCTTCCAAACCATCGAACACCTTGGACGACTGATCACTTCGATGAGCAAAGAGTCTACGAGGAGGTAAGAATCTTGCGATCTTTAAATAGAATGCTACCTTTCTTTTTCAGGAGGAATGTTTTTGCTACTACTGGAAAGGCAGCTGCTGATCAAGATCAATCGAAGTTGGATGAAGTTGTTCAAAGTCTTTCGGGCAACTGCATCATCGAGGATTTGTCATCTTTCTTCGATGACTTCAGTTATATTTGCTACAAATTCTTCTCACGGAAAAGCCCATTCGAACGGCGTCGTGGTGTTTCAACGTGCTTGGCCCGAAGGAAGTACATCCGTCATCCATTGCAGTGGATGTCAGATTTTTCCGACATGCTTCATCGGTCGTGTGAAGTGAAGACCAACGACTTGGACAGTGGTTCAACACAAACTGGTGATGATGTGATGTTCAAAGTTGAGTTGGTCTACCTACTGCTGGTTGGTGTTCACTCCCTCCAACTTGCATCAATGACGTTGTGGTCTATTGGATGGATTAAAGAAGGTTACAACCAGGTAATTATTATTTACTTTTTGTTTATCTGATGTTTGATTTTCTCAAAATCTAAATCGTTTAGGCTCAAACACTCGGGTGTGTAAGTTGGTTTAATCCCATAAGTGCCTTTTAGGAAAAGCAAGTGGACCGCATTCTAGCTTCGGCAAGTAGACAAATAAAATACAATTTTTATAAGTTTAAACATTTAAGAATGTGAGGATTTATTGAGAAGTTTTGTGCATTTTACAACAAACGACATGTGAACTTTCAGCTACTGTTTTTATTTGACCATATTCACCAGAAGCTGTTTTGTTCTGTGAACGACAAGACCGCTTTTGGTAAATAGCAAAAGATTGTTTTTTTGAAAAACTGCATTTTGTGAAAAATAGTGATGGTGAAAAGTTTAATGGGTTGACTCAAATATCTTATAGAAACTTAATTCATTTGGGACTTTTATTGGCTGTTATCTTATGTAGAGACTTTCTTATGTGGATAGAACACTGCATTTCAAAAGTTTGTCTTGATAAAAAACTTCTTGAAAAAGCAACTTTTTGTGCACAAGCAATTCTATGAGCTTAAAGCTGACAAAGCCGGGTACAAATTCCAGTTCATCGCAACAGGTTTCCATGTGTGAGTTCAATAACTTGTAAAGGACTTGATTCTAAGTTTAAACGCAATTGCAAAGTTACAATTTCAAATCTTAGCCTCTGTCCCTGGATTGGAGATCTATTTGTGACAGGGACCCTGTTATGAACTGGCAAAAACTTGGCACTTTCCGAGTCTCATCAATGTCTTGTAATATCTGTTGTTTTTATTGGCATGGTTATCTCTTGATGGGGCTTTATCTGTATCTAACTGGTAATTATATGCTCCACTGTTTAGGCAATCTGCTCATTCTTCCAGTTGAACAGTTTTCACTGCCGCCAAGTTAAAAAGGTCATAGCTTTTATCAGACACACGATCTCCTGCAAAATAACAACGACTTTCTCCAGGTAAGTGCAGTTGACAACGACGAAGAAGTGTTTAACGTCATAGTTCCGATTAAGGAACTTTTGAAAGTTCAGTAACGAACTTGAATGTGGACAGCAGTCTGTGATAAGAGTGATAACAACACAAGACGTCGTACAAAACAACAATGGCTTTTTTGATGATAGAAATACCCTGGACAAAATCTTATTTCCTGCATAAATAAATCAGTGAAAGATTTCATAGGTTAACTCAATATAAAATCAGAAGCTGGGTGTAAAATATCGGTCTAATAAATTAATAGTCTAATATTTTTGACAGGATTAAAATATTTTTCTGGTGACATGCATTGAGAACAGAACAAGCTGCGATTTGTGTTTAATACGTCATTATTCGTACATTGCAAAAGGCGATTTCGAGAAACCAATAAGCGATATCATGGCAGCTTGATTTATCCTTATTATTTGGTTTCAAAAGCACAATTGCTTATCTAAGTTTTCTATAAAAAACTTTAACTGCTTGATTTGTGTCAACAATTACCAAGTTTCCTTACTTATAGATTTAACCGTATTTTATACGATAAATGCATAAGCTGTGCACAAACCGACTTACATAAATCTACTTCGAATTGCCATAGTGAGTAGTAACCCGACCATTCAAATCAAACATAATCGTCTGTTTTTCAGACACATGCTTTGCATGATGATGGATACAATTTACGATGTCAGAGTCAATACGAACAAGGGTTTTGTTCAACGCAATCTTACGAACCACAACAACCAGTTTTCTGATGTCATTTCCACGAAAACTTCCGATGAATCTCCTTCACAAATCCAGTCGGTGGAGAATGGGTTTGAAAAAGTCAGTTGTTCAACGACATCTTTGTTGAAAGATCACAACTACCATCAACTTTCCTTGGAACGGACGAATCCCACTCAAACTCCCGATCAACTCCAACAAACTGTGGCTTCTGCAGCTGCTCCATTGCTACCGGTTGGATGGACTTCTTGGAATGAAACCGAACATAACAAAAGTAGGCATTAATTTCATGCGTTCAAGACAATATGTTTAACAACCAATCTGACGATGCAATTATTTGCTGACTTCACAACTCAGGGGTATTCAGCCACAGTGAAATGTCGGGTTTGTTGTATAGTTGTGAAATAATATATTCCCAAAACGGAGATGTGGAAATGACATTTTGCTGAATTCTCCTGTTGCAAAAATGCTAAATGTTGCTGAACGTTTGGCCACCGCCAATTCATGTTTAATACACTTTATAATTTCCAATTCATAACTGATTAAAAGATTGACCTAAACGCAACCACATAATCAAGACATACACGTCTACTACAAAAACTGAAATTGAAGATCAGTGCGTTATTATTAATTATTCCTTTTGTGCCCTTGTGTGTAAGATACATTTCAGAATATGTTGAGATACAGGGAATATTTGCAAAAAAGCAGGTAACTGATCTAATAAAATGGAATATGAATTGCTGAATATTATAAACCAGGGTCTCCAAACTTTTTTATCTGAGGGCCGCAGAAGCTATGTATTATTACACAACAGTTCGAATACCGGACATCGTGCGCTATGCGATTGTTTCGAGATATGTTTACATGCTACAAAATCAACGAGCTTTTTGTAAATATTTCATTTTTTCATTATTGACAAAATGTCTTTGCGGCCGGACGAAATGCCTTCGCGGGCCATAGTTTGGAGACCCCTGTCATAAACTGTTAAATCGGGGTAAATTTGCTTTGAATAATTCTGCAGTAACATCGAAGCCAAGTTTTTTGAAAAAATTGCCAAAGCACTTTCGTTTTGTGCAGCGCACTCCATCTTAGAGAGGCCAACATTCCCACCCAAATCACACAATTTGCAGTTAGTTATGCTGCGGCGTCAACCTCCTCTTGTGCTGGACAAACTGCAAAAGCGGCTCAACTGCAGCCATAATCACAATCACACCACTAATTAGCGAACTGTAACTGCCGACTATTCCTTTGACAGAAAACAATAGGATTTAAAGCATAATGAAATCGATACGTAGCAAATGATGTGACTTCCATAATATAGCTGTTCAACTTCTAAGCTTCTTATCAGAAATATTCGTTGTTTGTTTCGAATGGCAGAGTTTTAGCGTTTCCACGTAGTGCCAAAAATGTTACCAACAATTATAGGCAGAACAGATTTATAGCGTATTCGCATAAACAAACGGTGTATTTCATTGCGTAAGAGGATATATGGTTATTTGATGTCACATACTGTACATTAATCCAGTGTTTCCCAACTGGGGTGCTGTTTGCAATACTCAGGGGTGCCGCGAGAAAAGACGGTTTTCAATATATCATTAAAAATACCTTTTTAGAATGTCATCAAACCTTAAAACAAATTGCCGTGGGTTCGCCACTGGGTGTCGCAAATTTTATTTTTTCCTGTAGGGTGACGTAAACCTGAAAAAGTAGTAGGGGAACACTGCATTAATCGATCCAACCGCTGCACTTATGAACACAAGAGAATAGCGGATTTTTCTTGTCGGAATAAAGTTCTACATTCTATGTTTTCATGGGCAGCGAGAATCAGATCATGACTGGCGCTGCTCTTACCACGAGCACAAACTATTAAGTTTCAACTGCTGGGGTGAAAACAGTTCATATCTTGTTTTGCTGAGTAATCATACCAGGTCGTGGCGGTTTTCCGCTGTGTTCCTCTAACACCTTTGATTGACAGAGAATCATACTTTCCATAAAAAGCTTTATTTTTTGCCAAATTATCTTGTGTACATAACGATAATCATCATACATTTTTGCTGGAAGGCTTACATATACAGGCGTACCTGGATAACTTGAACAAAAAGGAATTATCAAAATTATGGTAGATATACTTGATACCAGAAATATAAAAAATAAAACTATGCTGTTTGTAATTTTCATATGTACAGTACAATATACATACAGTAGAATAAGTAAGATCAAGATCATTCCTAAAATTGAACACAAATGTGGTTACGATTCATTGAAAAGGTATGGAATGCCTGCTTCGGATGGAAAACGCATTTTTTTGTTAAATTTTGTGTTGATTGATTCCGTTGGGAAATGAGATCTCGCAAAATTTGTAATAAAAGCTTTACAAGGAAAATTTGAAAATCGTTTTTGTCTTTAATGAATAATGCTGGAAGAACTAAAAATGTAAAAACTGTTATGAATTTTATTGAGTCGCAACTCTCAGCATTAATTAGAAATCTTCTAAAATCGGTATGTTCGTGCCCTTTGAAAATTTGTACATCTTTTGCAGGTGAATCTAGTTTACATCGTCTTGTGGACAACAAATATCTGTTCACTTCCGTTGCGTGTAAAACTTCTTCATACAAAAGCAAAGTCAATAGTGAAAGTATTGGTGATCGACTCGAAGCATCCTCGACTGACTCGTTTTCCCAAGCGGGAAGCAAAGTATCAGACACAACAAAATGCACTTTCCACACCGGTGGTTCAGTGTCCAGAAAATCTCCTACATCTCCACCAACTTTTGTCGATTATCGATTATTTCGGGATGCTCGTGGGTTAGATGCTCAATATAGGCTGGGTCATGGCTGTGATCAACCAGGTATAATTCGACCAGCTCCGATTCACCATCAGCCAAGTACCATTCGTGGCCATATGCCGAAGCTGAACGTCGTTTTGCCTCAAAGTGGAAGATTTCTCAAAGCATCGGAATGTCGAAACAAACCAGCATCAAGCACGACCTGGGTCCGGACAGAATTGAAGGAAGACGATGTCTACAATTGTAGAAAAATAAGCGAAATGCAAACAGAAGCCACTGCAAATGACGAAATCATGTTCGTTGGCATGGAAGCAAGGCATGACCTGCTACATAAAGTGGAAGAAAACAAGTTGTTTTCACCTTTTCAGCAAAATATCTCCAGTGAGGACGAATCGTCAATTACAGTAATTTCTCTAAAAGTAAGTCATGTTGGTGTGGCACAGATTTTTCTCTGCATCCGCAACTTATTTCACTCTATAGATAACAACCTATTTGGCAGGAAGTGCAGTGGTATTAAAACGAACTCAATATCCTTCACATTTTCATCCCATCTTTTCCAAGAAAATTAAAAAATCGTGCATAGACTTGCTAAACCAGCAGGGATTTTGTATCAGCTGGAACTGCTAATTTGTAAAACATGAAACAAAATCATTGTTTGGCAATAAAGTATCTGGTGTAACTGTGACTGCGTTTGCTTCGGTTCTTTGAACAAAGTCCTACCAGGGCTGCCACATGAAGCCAAATTTGGTAAATATTGCCAAAAATCATTGCATTCCAAAACATTTGCCAACTTTTTGGAAATATTTTTAATGCCAAATTTTTGCCATTTTTTGAAATAGCGATTGCCAATATTGGCAAAACAATATAGGCTATATCAAATTAAAACCAAACTTTGAATAGAAAATATAGCTTAACATTAATGGTCGCAAATCTTCACAAGTGCACCAGATCATGTGTCTGAACACGATTATTGCTTGAAGATATGCGACTAGCATTTCAGTGTTACTTTTCATTCACAATCGATCTTAAATACGTATTTATTTTAAAGTGACTTGATGCCACTGTGTTTCAAGTCTTGTTAGACCTAGGTGTGTGTGCATTTATAGCGGGACTGCACAACACAGCCACGCAGGGACACCGAAGCAGTGGTAGGCCATGGGGGGAAGTAAAAGCGTTGAAGGCAATGGAAACTCAAATAAAGTAAAAAACTCGTTACCAATTATTCTTGTTTCTGTTCAGCAACAATGCTGACCTCAAAATAATAAAAAAGTTATAGAAGGCTCTTCTCAATTTTCTGGGTGCGCGAATAGCTGTAATGAATTTGTTTCAAGACGATCTTTACAAACCATGATATGAGCAGGTTTTTTAAGGTATTTTAGGGACTCTATTCGGGTCCCTAGAATTGAAAATCGGGTCCTTAGAATCAGAGAAAATTATCAAGGGAAATATCTGAACGGATACTGCAAGCAATATTATGAAATGGTAATAATGGATGAGGCTCAAAACACCTCTAATTATATGAAATTTAGTCGGAAATTTTTCGGGCCCCTACAGGTCCATACCGGGTACCTAGCATTTTCCTTAAAAAAAACTGATATGAGCTATGATACTGTTATGAAAAGGTACCTCTGCCCCCGTTTCACCCCTTAAGAAAAGGCAAGGGGAATTGTCCCCATCATTCCCTCGGTCTCTGGCGTCCCTGTGCCCGCGGGCCATATGCAGCCCTCGGGAGTTTTTTTTGTGGCCTGCGAGAGTTTTCTCGATTGCAGATAATTTTGCAAAAACCTGTTCTTCAGATGGTGTCGTTCCAGAATTTTTTCCGAACTACAACGAAATGAAATAGATTAGACTTTTGAGGCCCGTGGCAAATTTATGTTGATCAATTTGGCACTTCGAGCTTTCCGAATAGTGCAGGCCTGATTTAAAGCAATGATTCTGTAAGTAGGCCTATTCATAACTGAAATATTACATCCAGTTTACTATGAATCAAAAGGAATCGTTTCGCCCCGTCGTGATTCCCATTAAAACAAATCATTTTTTAACTGCCAAACTTAAAAAATTGAAATATGTGGATAAAATATGAATTGAAAAAAATTAAATGTCGAAAAATCAATATTGCCAAAAACATTGCAATTTTTGAAAATGTTTTGCCAAAAATTTGCCATAAATTGGACAAACACCCGAAAACTTTTTTGTAAAGCATCTGGCAACTCTGAGTCCAACTGCTGAACTCGTTCAGACACTAATTGCTTCTTTCACCTCACTCCAGATGTACCTGACGCAGTAAACGGTGAAAACAATTTAACGTCAGCGTCCAATCAGGTCAACAAAACAAACAGTAGAGACAACTTCATGCGGCAGCAACATCAGGAAGCATTAGTGCAAAACATGCTTTCACCCAAAGTCGACCAAACGAGTCCCAGCCTTGCAACTTCCGTACAAAAGTCATCCATCCCATACACTTTCGACTGGAAACCGCGACCAGCGCGCGAGAATCTTTGCGACCAAGATCTTTCGTACTTGTGGTTTGATAAAACCAGTAAAGACGACTTTGCTGAAAAAGGTGGGTTGAAAATATGGATTGGGAATCTAATTTGGCATGGCTGAAAGCGAACATTCCATGCCTGTGATCAACTGGAATGGCCTACTTGAGTGATATAGTCGCTGAAATATAACATTTTTAGTGAGGTGGCACTGAAATTTCGTCATAACATTTTCGTAAGTACATAAAAACGATTTCAAAAAATCCAGCAAAGTTTTTCGGTATTTTAACATTTCGAAAGTGTCGGAGTGGTTTTGAAGTCAAAATATCCTTTTACCTGAATGCATTGGCAAAATTCTAATTCAGCAACGACGCCAAATTGCTATTAACAAAAATTTATGAAATCGTAAGCGTTACTAGTTGAAGAAAATGTTTGCAAAATTAAGCTTGATGCAGTGGCTGAAATAAAAATCTGTAATAGCGTTTGTTAAAATGAATCGAAATTGGTGCATACTCTAATTCTTTTTTGTTTACAGGTGATCCTGGTTCTTCTTTTCAAATGAACAACACGCATATGTTTTGTTCCACGCCTTGCATTTCTTCACATCAAGAAAAAGTGATTGAAGAACAAAATGACAAACGAATCATGGGCGTATCGTCCAACTCTTTTGCTTGGAGCAAAAACGAGATTTCAACATCTCCAAAATGTGTTTTGCATCACTGCGGATTTTCGCCTGAAGAATCTCCTCCTCCATCTCCCCCACCTATTGCCGATTATCGTTGGTCAAATACACAACAAAGAAAAGAGTTTGGGTTTGACCATCAAAATATGCTTCGCCCAGTTCCCATTCATCATCAGGCAAGTACAGTTCTTGGCAATCTACCCAAGTTGAGGGTAGTTTTGCCTCAAAGTGGAAAATTGGCCAGCGGATTACAGCCCAGAGATAAACCAACATTTCGCCGAACGTTGGAAAATTCAACAAAAACTTTTCACAGTTTTAGCAAAGAGCTAGAGACAAGTAACGAATTTTCAGCTGTTGATGTAGAATCAAAACATGCGATTGCACGAGAAAACAATACAATCCTGAATGGCAGACAACACTCCGTCTCAACAAAGCAATATCAGCAAGGACGAACCAATTCTCAGTGTCATTCAAAGTAAGTTACCTTTTTGTATAAAGTTTTATTATAACGTGAAATATTTATGTGGTGCTACTGTATTAATTGTTGGGCTACATGACTTAGCTTAATAATAATTCAAAGAGTAAGTAATTGCGTACTGATCATTGCATACCATTGTTCAGATAAACTCTAAAATATATGTAACTAAACCCTGGTGGAGTTAGAAGTTGCTGTGGTTGAACAAGAAGCATAACATTTCGACCAATAGTTTTAAAGTGAATTTACACATAAAATTTTGTCACCAGGATGCTAAAATTTTCTCACCCATTTCCTTTTGAAAACCTGAAGTAATGCGATTTATAATTTCCACCTTCGTGCTTTCTGCCAGTTATCAATGCTTCTTTCCAGTTCAAGCCCACCAACAATCTGCTTCGAAGGTGATTCAGCGAGAAGATTAGTAATCTGTGAAAAACTATGTGAAATTAGCGGAAATCTTGGTCAAAACGTATTAAAAAATACTTGACCATGTGAAAAGTGGTATCAAATTGTTTATTAGAAAACATCATGGTAAACAATTAAATTCTCTGTGTCTGAAACCTTTTCTGTCCTTACTGACCACACATCATTCTGTGAGTATCAAAGAAAACAAGAATTTGATTCACATTTTACAGAAGCAGCTTGTGTTACATGTGATGACGACAAAGAATGGGTGGATGTTTTTGCTCCCTTTCAATGAGCAAACACAGAAAACCTGCTTCCTTCACCTTCATCTACCTTACAGTTTTTGCCTTCATCATATCCTGGTGATTCTCCATCTGTGAAACCAGTACCAAAATACGGCATGCTTGATTTTCAAAGTCATCAGACAAGTCAAAGTCCGCTTACTCAAGAAGATTTGAATTTTTCTATGTCTACGTCTCTCAGCCCTACTTCACTAGACAGTTACAAATACCGGAAAGAAGATGATGAATGGTCATCTGGTGAAACCAGTGATCGCTGGTCTGATTCGAGCTCAGTGTCTGTCACTGGTTCAGAAATATCACAAATCAGCGCACCAAATCTACATCAAAATCTAAACAGCATTTCATCGTCAGACTCAGAACAGGAGATTTCGTTGAAGATTCACTGTTTTGAAGACTGCTGTACTTCAACAACAACAAATCCATCAATCAGTCACTGTGCTTCTCCACCTCATGTTTTAAGATCCATCACGAAACTTGCTAATGAGGAAGTTGTGGAAAGCCCCACAAACATCAAACAATATTATATTTTCAAGGGTCAAGAAAACACGAAAGCCAACAAATTTGCAGAAATTGTTCTTCCAACAAACTCTCAAAACTCTTCGGATTCACGGAAAATTCTTTCAATCAAGGTACGTTTTAATCTGTGCCGCGATAATATCGACGTTTTCTTCTCATTCATGTCAAACGTCTTCTTGCGATCAACTGCTTTTTGGTGGTAATGGATGATTCTCAAATTTTAATAGAAATGCTGATTAACCTATATTTTTTGCCAATTAACTTTTTGTAAAATGTTTGATACAACTCGCTCATAATGTTCTTATAGGAGTTACCAACAAAATATTGACTTCTTCGACATCAAACCATCATGGAGCGAGCAACCTTTCAGAAACCACCTTCGGTCTGTATCAAAATGAACAAAACTGCTTTTATTCGGACATCAGTTTTCAGTACAACTTTTTAGATCCAGACAGGGAAGTTAGGTCAATTGATGAAACAGACAGAACTACGCATAGGCGTACGAGGCGGGGGGTCGGGGAGGGCGGCTGCCCCCTGTCTTGAAAAATTTCAGGGCAAACTCTGTTTTCAGGGCAAGCGCAAGTTCCTCAAAAATCCTGAATGATAAAAAATATATATTCGACACCGTGAAAAATTTCACGGCAAACTCCGTTTTTCAGGGCAAGCGCAAATTGCGCAAAACTCCTGAATGTAAAGGTGTGCTCAATGCAGTGAAAAATTTCAGGGCTACTCTGTTTTTCAGGGCAAGCGCAAGTTGCTCAAAAAACCTGAATGATAAAAAATATATATTCAATACAGTAAATTCAGAGCACGCTCTGTTTTTCAGGCAAGCGCAAGTTTCTCAAAAATCCTGATTGTAAAAGTTTACTCAAGACAGACAAAAATTTCAGGGCAAACTCTGTTTTTCAGGGCAAGCGCAAAGTTGCTCAAAAATCCTGAATGGTAAAAAAATATATTCAATAGAGTGAAAAATTTCACAGCAAACTCTGTTTTTCCACGGAAAGGTGAAAAAATTTTCAATACAGTATATTCAGCCAGTAAAGGCAATTACCGTAAAGTGTCTTGTCAGGGAGAACACAACACGCTAGGAACTTCACCCCCTTGAATTAACAAGCAAGGCAACTACAGAATTTGCCTATAACGGCACCTCTAGGGGATTGTATAAAGAATGTTATTGCCGAATTGAAGTTATAAGCAAATTGAAATGCATGTAGAAGATGCCATCGGGACCGAACAAATTGTAACGTTATAAGCAAATTGACGTTGCAGACGAAGCCGTTATAAACGAATTCAACTATAGATAGAACAGATTTTCAAGAGGTTTCAGGCCCAATTCGGATTAAACTAAAAAAGTTAGTTTCAGGGCAAATTTTTTATTTTTAGGGCAAATTGTTATTTTCACGGCAAATTTTTCCGCCCCCCCAGCAAAATGCCTTCCCGTACGCCTATGGAACTACGCAATCCGGACGAAACACTTTCGTCATCAGCGATGATGAAACGGAAACGCCTTTACCTCCGTCACCACCGACCATCATCGATTACCTCAGTTATGACGACTTCGAAACTCCTCAGCAGACCTGGTCTGAAGCTGAACAGATTTTTCTCTTTTCAACTCGCAGACAAAATATATTGAAACCTCAGGTTACGAGACTTGCTCTCGTGCGAATATGTTGAGTGGAAACGCTTTGAAACTTGCTGCGGAACTTCCTCGTCTGAAAGTGATTCTTCCAGAAACTGGTGCACTCGCTAGTAACCATAACTACAGGGATATCACTACAAGCTCTTTCACGGTTGTGGCAATCTCTCCGATCAAAATTTATGAGGAGGAGATTGATGACATAAGTAATTCTGTTAAAGAGGTCGGGGAATTGAAGAAGCACGTCACAGAAAGAAATGCGTGGAAAGACTCATCTCATGACAACTTTTTCAACTGGTTGCCGCATGAAAAATACCCGAGGTTTAATGAAAGAAAGAGTTTTTGGGATCAACCTGGTAAGAAACATGTTTTTTTACCAATAATAAATCTTGATTTTTCACTTGCCAGTGTAAACAAATATACACTTTTATCACATTCTGATTTTACCAACGTAGAATAACTGTTAGATAGGGCAACACTTCGCATGAGTGCGAAAAATGCCAGGGCACTTTATATCTGGAACTATCGTTAAATATACGTGGAAGATACAGAGATGCAGAATATCCGACTAACTTTTGCAGCAATAATCCAAACAAGACTAGATTGTAGATTATTTGCTTTATGTTGCAACGATACGATATTTTATTGAGTGTCATTAGATTTTGACTGTGGCGAGCAGCGCATTCTACGCAATCATTTCTAGATGATGAAACTCTGTGGTGTGGAATAGAGTTTCTATTTGTTTAAAACACGCTTAAGTTTAGTTCCATTGTAATATGAAGAGTTAAAGACTTTGTCAGTAGGCTTAAGATATTCACTGAATTCATAGAAACTGTTCATAAAGTCATTCATCCATGTGGCTTTGTTCTGTACACCTTCCAAGCACATACATTAGACCCAGTAGTTTTTCATAACCTTTCAAGACTAGTTGTACTGCAGCTACTTGAAGGTTCAGGACTCCACACAATCTTAATCTTTGTTCACCGCAAGGTATCAAAGAGCAATGAGTACCAGAGCCGTCGCCAGAAAGCCTTCACTAAGGGGGCTCTACGTTCGTGTGGAGGTGCTATAGGTTTGTGCCGGGGGGATTGATATTGAAAATTTGATAAAAACTCCAATGATTCATAGTGTTCCATATTTCGATTTGGGGGGGCTTGGTACTTTGTTTGGGGGTCTAAGCCCACCAAAGCCCCCCCGTGGCGAAGGGACTGATGAGTACCCGATATTATTTGGATTATCTGGGTTACAGATACAAACCAGTTCTTCACGACACTGACGAAGAGCAGGAGAACCTCTCACCTGCCTAATTTGTTGATCTATGGAGTTAAATCTTTTAAAAATGGGAAACGGTTGATTCAAATGATCGTTGACATTTATACAATTGTGTTTTGAGTTTCATTTCTCTATTTCAACATGTAGAAGCCGCAACAAACTTTATTGGTTATTCACAAAATAAAACAACATGAAACCTTTCCCTGTGGTTGTTCTAGCAAAGAACTTGTTAAATCACAAGAACTTTTACAAAACCACGGTCCTAGGTTGCTGTGCAGTACTTGCTAGTCTGACAAGACAGAAACAGGATTTATCACATGTTACATAACCCAAAATGACTCATTTCCTTTAAAAAAAATTTTGGGATAGATTTTATTTTTTAACCGCTGCATGTCTTTTTGTCTTTTTTTCATTCTCTGCAGGTATGCTTGGTGCTATAACCGGAAAGGTTGATCCGATCTTCACATCAAATCAGGAAAACTTTGGTAGGAATAGATCAAACAACAGGAATAATGTTTTGTGGAAACATCATCCAACCCAACCTGGTCCCTGTTTCATTCCATCCAATATCAAACAATTATCATCATTTGCTGCTCATACTGAGAAAACATTTTCGAACTCAGACTTCTGGAATGGAAACCGAAATAAATTTGTGAGAATATTTGCAACAGAGGTTTATCTTACGTGTGGTTTAATGGGCATTATGACAAAAAAATATTTGATAAAAGTAAGTTGAGGGCATTTAAAAAATCTAACGCTCCAAATGAAATTTATTAATTTTGCGTCACTGAAGTTCTGAATCCTCTTCCAACTCAAAATATTTTTTGCTGAATCGCATTTTCACTTTTGTTAGGAAGAAACACTCAGTGTGAATAAAAATACAAAGAGAAGCGCACATGCTCTATAGCATTGTATAATCAACTTAAATAACCCCATTTTGTTTTTAATTTTTAAACATAATTTGTAGATCAAGCATATGATTTCACTGCTGTTTCGCAAAACAAAGAAAAATAATAAAAACTGCTGAGTCACAGGATGCTTTGCAAGAAGACGATTGCAGCTTCAAACATTTCACCTTTTGAATTTTGAAGTGAAGCGTTTTAATTGTTTTTGTCAAGACAAAAATTGTGTAACGCAAGATTAGCGATCATTCATGCACAGTATTGCACATGTACATGCAGTGCATTTAATAATAAGAACAGCCTGAATAAGCGTGATGTTGCGAATTTATTTCTGAATGGATTTTAGGTTTTTCATATGAAATGAATGCAATGGCAAAACTACTGCATCAAACCGATTTTTTGTGTAGGTGTTGATAGCTTCATTGACCTCATTTCATATTCTATAACTACACACATAAATATATCAGGTTCTTCTGGACATCGACAGCAGCCAGGTGGATGCAACAATTCCTCGCCGACTGACCACAACTCCTATAACCATTCGACCTCAGGCATCAATCCTGGATATGAAGCTTGGTATCCCGAAACCAACAACGACTTCCTGGCTTCAATATCTTGCTGCATTTGACATTTCCAACTGTTATAACGAGTGGTCGTTGATGTCATGAGCAAATAAAACGACATTTTGAAAATCGAACTGTCACTGAAATCGATCTTATCATGACTCGTTTGTGTATGGAATTTTCGATTTTAGGTTTCACATAGGCTTAGGGAATGTTTTCGGGATTATTTGCGCTATAGCTTCAGTAGCAAAAAATGTTTGAGGTAGGTATTAAAATGATCTTGTTTTAAAAGTTACCGCTTCGGGAATGAGGCGTTATTTTACTTTTATAGGATGGCGAAATTGCACACTTCAAAATTTCAAGCTCTCCATGTTTGTCTTTCTACTCTTGCACATGACCGAGACCGCCTCGCTGGCCACCAAGTCCCACCGCCCTGCAGCGAAGTCAAGGAACAACTCGCTAATGCCCGGTGGCGCCCCCACCTCACTACAACTTCATCAGTGATTCGAGTGCAGGCAGCCGAGCAGTAAGGAGCTCCTTGTCAGAGCAGTCGCCTGCAGTGTCATGGAGAATGTCACCTTCAGG
>JGI24021J15306_10003524_pt1 | contig 17707 bp, 10 predicted proteins | sample Ectturendosymbi1_FD_15306 | JGI IMG/M metagenome (IMG submission 15306)
TTTTTTTTACGCGTTGTGTGTCTTTTATGTTGCGTTTTGTTTACGTTTGTTTACTCTTGTCTATGTGCCTTTTGTTTTGTTTGTGTTGTGTTGTGTTATTAGGGGCTTGATTCGATGACCTTGCGGTCCCTCGCCCATAACAATAAACTTCATTTGTCGAAGAAACAAAAAATAGCCTAATGATAAATATCCAGACATATAGCAAGAGATCTGACTGCAACAGTCTTAATTAGAATACTGCCACCTGACCATCTTGTTGTTTGTGTGACAACGCAATGAATCAAGCCTAAACGTCATCGTGCATTCCTGACAACAGCATGAAGTGTCGTTAAGGTCTTTGTACTCGAGCGGTCCAGTCGTTAGCTGCGCATGATGCACAGGCCTCAATAGGCTGCAAGAACTCCTGCATGCCGGATACTGGGCCGTGGGGCGTAAAATGTAGCTATAACCAAAAGCATATGGGGTCCAAATAAACAACTGCATTACTTCAATATTAACCTGATTCCGTTGAAAATCTCTCACTGTCTGAAGAGACAGCAATCTTTAAACATTACGTGTATCGCAGAGCCAACATCAAAAATCCTAGAAACCACTGCACAGAAACCCAGGAATTTGTAGGGACGTAAAATCCTTTTTCTGCCAAAAAATCAGTAAGTAGATGCAGCAGGAAAAATTATTTGACGTGCTCTGGTGCCTGTGAAGCTCACACGAGAAGGTGGTAAACATCAGAGGGGTTCGGCAGGTCAACTCCAGTTCTTTGATTTCAGATATTTTTGAGATTTACGGCGAAAAGGAAGAGCAACCTGACTGCGCTGGTCAAGTTACTTGAAAGCGCACGGTAGCTTGCCACCAGGCAGCCAGGCGTTGGTGAGAATAAACAAGTGGATATCTCTCAATGGAAAGTATAGGCCGCTTGACAATGCCGCCAAAACAGCGCTGAAGTGGGCATAGCACTCTTGAGTGGCCGAAATGGGGTAGATTATAGCCAAAAGAGGCGCTGAATCTTCGGGCGTTTTGTCAGATGGCCGCCTTGTACAAACTGTTTATTCGGCCGGGCGGCCGCAAGCGGTCAATTTTTTCAAACTCACCGGATCGCGCCAAACGAAGACCAAAGTCTTCTGATTGTTCTGCTTTGCTTTGTCGAACATTGGAAGCGACAAAAATTACAGATTAAGATGATGACCAAAACGCATTTCCTGCTAAGGAAGTGCGAATCCATCAACGCTCACTGATTGCTTTTTTTACCATTCGAAAATATCAGCGTTTGTACCAAGGCTTGCGGTTACTTTCTGACATTAATTCATGCCAACAATTGTTAACGCTTTTTAAACGCTTGTTTTTTTAAAGACAATGTCCTGAAACACAGTTGCTGGGAAGATTACAAGATGAATCTAACGGAGTTTCGCAACGAGACAGGTCGTTAGTTTCCAGAAACCTCTGAAACTATTACGGTGACATGGGGAAAAAACAAACCTGTTTCGAAAAAAAATAAAATCCACAGGAAAAACAATAGCCAGTTTGGTCCACACGAGTCTATTCGTACGGCCGCACTGGTTGCAGAACTGCAAGCAATTTTTGAATCCCAGAACTGGTGTCGGAAGGAGGGCTGGCACGAAAAGTGAATTCGAAGCAGGCAGCGTTAGTTGTACCGTTGCCGTTTCATCAGCTCGCGTACAGCAGGTGGCTGACGTGGGCTCGCATGCAAGCAGTCGTCCCGAACGTGAAATCGGCAAAAACGATAAACGTTTCGCTCGTGTTCGGACGCACCGAAGTGTGACACGTTGCAAGATCAACAGGTTGCTGTTAATTGGCGCAAGAGATGAAACGCGCCGTGGCTTATGCGCTGAATGATAAAGGGATCATAAATCATTGACCAAGGGCAAGTTGCCAATTGCAAGAATGCCAGGTGCGATAAATGAAACACGTAGCTGCCAGTTGCACTTGCGACTCGTTGGCACAGCAGATGCTTCGAATTAGGCACACGCATGGTAGAAGACACGTCAAACAAGACCATTTTTACGCGAAACGGAACGTCGCTACGGAACGTTCCACCAGACCTTTCTAGCTCCAACATAATCGCAGGGTCAGCTTTCCTCACAGTGGCGCGGAAGCAGCGGCAATCTTTACGATTAAGTTTTCGACTAACCTCTCCACCGCCATAGCAAACGGCAGAACACGTCAGCCATGCCACGATAAGACGATTTTCGGTGGTGTGGCTTTGCTCAAAACACGATCGGTTGCGGCGCATTCGTAAACAAGACACTTTCGTAACCACTCGACACGAACGCGTTGCAGACGTCAGAGCTAAACCAAGGAAAACTTCAGGCCCAAACGGCAAAAGCGCGAACTCGATGGCGAATTGTGACGCGACAATCACGCTCAGGAGATTGTTGATTGTGAACAGCGCAGAAAATGCATCCGTTTTTCTTTGCGCTTCGCTTGCGAACGACCTGCGTCGAGAAAAAACTCGGCTCAAGAGACCTAGGCCGGCTTTGGCTCCACGACTGGCTCAGTGCAAGCAGTTCACCGGGCTGACAAGACGTCGCTTGCCTTGGCACAATAAAAACATGTGCGAACAGTTGCACAGACACATTCGTTACATCACAAGGCTTGTCCATGTTGTACGTTAAACCAGCACAATAAAGAGGGTCATGTAAAGACAAAAGAGCGCTGCCGGCACGTGGCGAGAACCGGGAGTAAGTCGTGGATATCACGTTTCAGGTCCTTGTTAAAAGTGAGTCGCTGCAGCAAACGCCAGTTGAACTGTAGCGGACAGGCGGATCGAAGTAACAACCTGTGGTGGAGTCTAGGCACTAACTGGTGATGGTACAAACAAGCCACGCTTCAAGGCGGCGTAATTCGAATGCGCATTGAAAAGAGCATCGCAATATAAGCTTCATGCACGCAAGCTCCGTGAACAGCGTGGCGTAACTAGCGCTTGTCCGAGATGGTAACCATAGAGGTCGTTTGAGCTGAGAGCCATTGTCACGAGATGCGACTTCATATTTTTCCACCTGATAGCAAAAAAGGCGCAAATTCCAATCCTAAAACATGGCAGTCCAGCAGCGGTAAGGAGAAATTTATCTTCCTGTGACGCTGGGTTTCTAGATAACGTTCCGTTGTTGGGGTAGTATTTCCACCTCAAAAAACGCTGCACATTTAAGAGATTCTCATCAGCCGCGAGATTGTTTAATGGAGGTATTCGCGAATCGATTTTTTTACCAACTTCGAACAGAAGTTCGATCGATTGAGACGATTCTAAAACGAAGGCGACAATTAAATTCATCGCGTTGGTGGCAAAATTTAATTTTCCTGCCAGCAATCAATGACAAGAAAATCCACAGAGATAGAGTTACGAAAGGCGACTTGAAAGCAGTTCTTCGCAACTCAGTTTTAGACCAATTAAGTCCGCGCTTTTAAAATTCAAACTTTGCTGATGCATTTTTAACAAAAGAGAAGCAAATGTACAAGTGATTTACGTCCAAGAAAAAATGCAACGCAACCTAAGATCGAAACATTTTGCCAGGTCGCACGTGTGTAGTGAGGTCAGTTAAATTCAACGTGGTCACCGTACGTTTCTGCCCCTTGAGTTTTGACTCGGATGTCAACCCTCGCCGAATCGCAACAATTGAGTGCGTTTGAAAATTAATCCTCATCATTTTCACACATACATAGGTGAGCCAAAAACCTGAATTCTCCAGGAGATGATGCAAGGCGCTTCCTATTGCACCACCATACCGAAAATTGGTGGCAAGCTTTTCACCGGAATTACAAAAATTACTTCTTAATTATCTGGTAGCCACACGACTAAGTCTCATCAGACAAAAAAACAAAAAACACATCGACTGCACAACCCTATACTTTTCCAGGTTAATTTAACACATGGTGTGAGTATGGGAAGAAAATTGCGCCAAGACAACAGACGCCTTGTAACGTCATTACCAGTGACCACGTGACATGTTATAAATTTTCCTTGCGAGATTGAGAGCTGCGTGGGAACTCAATTTTCGGTGTCAGTTAGAGCTTGACATGGGTAATCCTAAAAATGTCGTCGCAGCACAGACTGCGCTATAACCTGTGTTGAAAAACAACAGTGGAAGCCTCGGCTCATAAACAGCCGAGATCGTCAAGCCTAAATACAACTGAGGAATCTCACCATGAGAAAAGCAGTACTGGACATTGCTATACAACAAGTTAGCGAAGTAATCAACCTGAGCAGCTTTACAGTTTTCGTCTTATTCGGACCGAATATGTGTTCTCCCCAGACAAGAAACGAACAGGTGAGCTTGAAAAATGCATTAAAAAGCATGTTTGTGGAAATGGGAATCTCACTGCATTCAATCCCCCAAGAGTTGTCTGCCCGTTGCAGTATGGCGGGCTCCGTCAAGATTTGGCCCAGAGCTCGCTAGTCTCCACAAAGGCCAAACTGCTTGGTGGCAGTCGAAAGAGTTTTTCTCGAACCTGTTGTTGGTGGCCGTTGCACGTGTCCGTTCATCACGATTACTATTATTATTGTCATGTCATCAAACATGTACTTCGCACCTCTTGCGATGTGCTCCAGCGACCGCCTCCAGAAATATTCCGTTCGACGGTTCAGAGCAAACAACGCCAAGTGCGACGCGGTGATCAACTGGCAATGAACGGTGTGTCCAAATGCCAAAATCACTGTCAATAATCTACAAGAGGCCAGAAAAAGTGACGGCAGAAGGAACCAGCGGGGCAAAGGAATAATTCTACAGGCTAAGGAGAAATTTCCAGCGTTAACAAACTGCGTTTCATTCACCCAAAGAGACCCACTCAGAAAGCAGCTGCAAGGATAGGCTGCACTCCAACAGACATTACCCAGTACCCTGCAGAGGCTCACGCACAGCACAAACCGAGATTTTCTGACGTATTCAGTGCGATCAGTATGGCTTCATGTCACTGCTTGCCGGAACTTATAGTAGACACGTGCACGTTGCCTCGTCGAAGATTTCACGAACTCGTCCAAAAACCAACAAAACCAAACGCATTTCGTATTGTTACATTTAACGACGTAACGTACCACGGTTTCTATAGATAACAACACACCGCAGGTCAAATGCGGCATGTTATCGCTTTAGGAGTTTGGCGTGTTTGCACAACATGCAGTGCTATCTGTTGCAAACGCTCCGTTCCGGGAAGTTGCGTGTCACGTGGTCTTGAGGTTTCGGAGCACAGTCGGCATCAAAAGCAAAGACGAACCTGGGCGAAAAGCAGCCAAGCCGTGCTCCTGGCTGGTATGACAGAGAATATGCGGCCGCAGACCATAAAGGTGCGCTAACGGACGCACAAACGCTGTTGTTAATAGATTTTAGCCACAGAGCGCGTTCCTCATAGAAAAGTCGAAGCCGCGGATGCGAAAGCCGTATCAGCGACGACGGCGTAGCCCCCGGCGGTTCAAAGCCATGTCTCGGCTTCTTAAAACTAAATACTGAGCTAAGCTTAGTCTGAGGCTCGGCAACGACGATCACATTTCATGCACCAACCCGCGCGCAAGTACGGCATGCTGTTTTTTCGCCAGAACTGGAACCAAGCACTTGCAATCCCAACAAGCTTTGCTGGTGAGCAGCGCGGTAATGCGAAGCAGGCTTTCGCATTGGTGCTGTGAAAAGCCGAATGCTACGACTGGTAATGCAAAGACTGCAAGCAGAAATGGAGGCCACTGAAGCGCATGGCTAAGACCTGCGCAAAGCTCCCTGTAGTTACGAACAGTTGCGGGAATGATTACAGGAATATTACAAAGGACTCAACCTGCCCAACCCACCCGCATAAATATTCGCCCATCAGCTCTTGTGCAAGAAATTCGACTGGCTTTTCACGCTTCGCCGAACGCGACGTCACAATTCGGCTTATGAGCTCAAAATTACGTCTCGTTTTGTGGGTTATTGCGCGAAGTGCGTTATAGCGCGTTAAAATGTGAAACAGATACGGAAAACTGCTTATCACGATCTCACGGTGTTTAGGGACTTTGAGAAAGGGCAGGGATTTGTAGCGGGAATGGTGGACCCGCCGGTGCCGACGATAGTTCAGAACGACACCAGTACTGCTTGGATCAACATCGCAAAACGGTTTCCGCACTGATGCTGTCACAAGTGATATGCCTTGAGCCTACTGTGAAAACAGGCAACAATCCTGCCCCTCGGTTTCTTAGACATGATGCAACCGGACGCTGCACTCTAGTTAGGAACTCAACGCACAACCGTTTAGGTTTGTGCGCCTCAGAAGAAGAAACCTTGAAGATTTGAGTTCGCCGTAACGCAATTCCAGACTTCGGTCCAGCAACAAGTGCCAACAACAACAGTCTGTTTGCTCAAGTACAAGTCGGGTTAGGACTGAGCGGGTTATTTCTCAAGTTTCCAACTTGAAGTCAACACCAGGGTTTCCTCGACTCCGTGAACACGGTCGCTGCCGACCAACGCGACCGTTACAATAATCACCACTTGCTTGATAGTGGTAAAGCAATCGCATTTTCACTCGTTCACAGCAAGGTATCATTTGAAATAGATAGCATCGTTAATGCTTTCGTGTAACAACCTCATTGAGATGTACATTGTTTGTTCAATCTGTAGCAGCATCCTTCATATCCTGGTCCATCTGCAACGGCTAGTAGCTTATGTTTTTATCGCGAGATAAGTCTAGGCCAATGATTCTTAACCGGGGAGGCGCGCCTGCCAAGGGGGAGGTCAATAGATTTCGAGGGGGCGCGAGCCCTTATGCGCTCTGTAACATGGGAAGTTTGGTCAATAAATTAACCAACAAATACATTTGCTTGTACAACTTGTTTATTGTCAGGGGGGGCTTGAAACAAAGGACAATTACTTGAAGAGGGTGTGGTAGAGAAAAGGTTAAGAACCACTGGTCTAGACAGAAGGTTGATGTACTGATGCGAGGATGTAACCCGCGACTCTCGCGGCCTTGCCCGGTGTCATGCGGCTCTTACATAATTACCAGAAGTCCCAGTAAACTACGTGCATAANAATAAATGGCTTGTAAAATTCTGCCATTGTTATGTTGGTTTGTGATATCTACAACAGATGTAGCTGAGCAAAGGTAATGTGTGTGGGTGAGGAAGAGACGGGGTGATGGTCACGTGTGCCCATGTGTACGATGTGGCTCTTTGCGGTAACACAGTAAGAAATGTGTTTCTTGGTCTCTGACTAGTTGGCCACCCCTGTCTAGTGAGTATAGAAGATTTGCGTTCCTCAACGACAAATAGGTAACCTGACTATGCATATATTAGTTTCACCCCCTGAAATGGGTCTGACGATGGGTTCACATTTAATTCTTTATAACCGGATTTTTCCGAAGTTCGATCGATGTGTTTGTTTGGACCCAGTACTGACATTTTCAATTTCTCATCTCCGATAACCGATGCCGATATTTTTGCATCATTCAAACCACAGCCAAAAAACATCACAATGCACAATAAGCCAACTCAAAAGAAAATGTGAAGAGCTCGCAACTGAAGAAACACCAGGTAATGTTATCAGGTCTGTGAACTGATGACATAATGATCAAAATTTAAAAATTCAAGTCAAAGTTCAGGACGCTTAGAGTTTAATAAGGAGGGGGGAGTCGAACACTCTGCGCAAAATAATGGAGCAGTGGCTTTCATGTGCAAATATTGTCGATACGTATTTGCGGAATTTTTCCGATATAATACGTGGGCATCATCTTTATATGGGCATACCGATATATCGCAGCCTTTCATTTGGTGCAACCACAGAGGCGTGAAGACTCATTGAGATAAAACCTGCTTGTTTCCGTGCTCTGTTGCAGTTCAACGTGTTGCGCATCGGCTCCGATATCTGCAGGACGGTGGTTGAACACTATTTTTGAAAACTCTGCCCAATGATACGCAAATGATGCAATGGCTGAAACATCGGCGATCAAATGGATTGGAATCCATGTCTGTAGATATGCGACTCGTGGCTCTCAGGGACAATCATCGTTTGCTATTTATAATATCGAACTATGTTTTCTTTTATGTTTTGGTTGAAATATTCGAAATATATCAATACAGGTGCAGTTTATCAAGAAATGAATATAACTTCAGTACTTATGGTACGCTTGGGTTACCTCAAGCGAAATGCGTTGATGAGTGGTCACATGATCTGCAACCATCTTTCATGTTTGAAGGCTCGGTGTTTTTGCATACCGGGCAAAATAGGTTTAAGCAGAAGACTGGGTTCAAACCGAAATGGAAGGAGCTACTGTAGCATTACTGCATTCCTTGGTATCCCGAAAAGAATGAAAGGACTGTTAACGATCGCTTCTGCTTTTGAAATGCTCACCAGAGCACGCAGAAACAACTGTGGCTGATGCATGTTGCCAGAAAGCTTCGAAACAACTCACAAGAACTGTACCACATATCCGAACATTACAGCTCAGCACACCGCTCATCGCCCAGTCATTCCTCCTGGACAGTTTACATGACACAACGGAAAACGTCTACAGTAAAACGAATGATGAGCATGCAACAGGATGAAGCGTCGCGCAGGGAAATGTCCTACGTTACAGCACAGCAGGCAGACAAGAGTGGCGGGAAAAACACTACCAGTCGCGATGAGCGTGGAACCTTTCCCAAAGTAAGACGAAAACACAGGCGTTCTCTAAAATCCACGGGATCCCGCTACTGATCAACTTCCTCTGTAAAGGTTCCTGCCCAATTGTACGCGGAAGTTGGGGAAGGCCCAATTGCATTTATGTACAGCATCCCTTGCGTTGCCATGGCACCACATCAAAANGGAAAACATTGCTTTCCAGCTTGGGTGTTTTTCGGTCAGACATAATTTTTTTTAATAACCGAAAACAGTCAATCCGGTCATAATGTTCGAAAATATAGACTACTGAATACTGTTACGGTGAGTTTTAATACCATTACGAGACAAATGACCGAAATATCTCAGCGAAAAAAACTCGTTTTCTAGACTCTTTTTGCGTTTTTGCTGACGTATCCGCCCACAAAAATACAGAAGTGCAGTGGCAATGAAAGCCTATCTGTCAAAGTTAAAGTGAAATAAATAACATTTTTTGCTTTTAACTTCAAGCGACACGAATAAAAAAATTATTCACTCTTCCAGTTTAATCAGATTCGCATGAGAGAGGTCTACAGTATTTGCCCACAAGGCGAGGGTGGTGGTCTGAAAAAAGCTGAAATCGATTTCCAAAAGAAACCACGACGCATTAAAAAGATTAAGTCGGTGAGCAATTTCCTCTTGTTTCGCAGCAATCTGTTACATGACTAGCAGCGTTACGCAGAGAGCCCTTGTCGCTAACCCACAGAGACTTGGTGGCTTGGCGTTTAATTTAATTACAACGCCCGCGTCTCGCTTGGGAGACAATGTCTTTTGTGATGTAACAAACCATCGGTGACAAGGCGGAGAGCGGCCGGGACGCGCATTGCTTACCAGAGGTTTGTTGAATTCAACAGTTGCTCAACGAGCGATGGACCCGACGTGACTGTCAGTCCACAACACTAGCTTGCAAACGGACAGAGTTCAGATTCTATGAGCGCATCGCTTCCTGGCCAATGGACTGTTCCGTTTTAACCACAGAGCAAGACATTCTAAGCCCCAGCAACATAGCGGGTGCAAATAACCCTGGGACAAGTGCAACAACGAAACGATGACAGAAGCAAGGTCCTTCGCCACATCAAATATCGTTGTTGCGGGTTAGCCGTCACTACCAAACGTTCACCAAAATAAAACTTATTGGACCGCAATGGCGTCTTTCTGTGGCCCGTTACCAACGTTTTCCCCTCTCCTGCTGAAATCGTGGCCGACGTTCGCTGCCAAGACTTTTTGATTGTTTCGTTTTGGGGCTCGAATAGAGCAGCGGAAACCAGATTACCCTGTGGTTGTGTCTGCTCTGTTCCGGCTGACTCACAACTCCAGCCTCGGTTCGGTAACGCGATCTCGGGGATAATAGTATTAGCGCACACTGACGTTCCCATTAACCAACTTCATGCTGTTTTAAGACAAAACAAGAGACCGAGCGCAGAGAGAGCGATTGATGACCGAAATATAACTGAAAGCGCTCGACTGGGCGAGTATTTGCGGTTTTGTTAGAAAAAATGTAAAGTTGATTAATTCGATTCGCACCACGCGGTTTCTCCCACAAGTTTTTGATTTTTCACAATCAAGTGACCCCGCCCGCGCTAACAACCTTGGCGGTAATTGCTGCATTGTATGCAAACGAGATGAAGTGGCAGTGCAAAAAGTGGCGAATTGCCTGAACGCACGCGTTTGCAAGACTCATGTCCCAGAGCAACGATAATTTTGTGTCTATCCGAAAACAAGCGTCAAAAATATACATAGATGAGAGTAACGTCTGCCAAAGATTGCACTATTCAGTCACAAAATTAGAATTTAGTGCTGTAATAAACAGCCCGACCTCGACAACGTTTCAGGTCAGGACGTTAGCTGAAACCACTGCAACAATGAATGTCAGCCTGGCCTGTAACAACACACACAAGGTGTCAAGTGCGTGATAACATACTAAATTTTGGGCCATTAGTTCAAGATAGCAATGCCTTAGAGAAGGTCCGAAATCTTAAATAGTTTTTTTACAAAGTGTAGGATCGGATCAGAAAAAAACGCGACATAAAACCCAGGCAAGTGTCAAATAGAAACCTCGTAGAAGTCACGAATTAGCAACAGATGATTGAGGAAAGAAGCCAAGGCCTCAAAACTACGTCGGACTCGCACCGTTTCTACTTCGCCGTCACAAAAAAATGGTGTGCCTCTGATGGACAACGCAAGAAAGATTTCGCCAGAACCAAGCGTGGAATCTGCATTATAAGTGCATAGCTCTGTACAATCGACGTTTTCCCACCAGTTTTTGTGTCTGACGCAGGCAGGCGTGGCCCGTGCAGCCAGCAAGCATTCTAAAATCCGTTACGGCTCAACGAGCATTCAGCAGTTTATAAACAACCTAAGCAAGTTCTTTTGCCAATAGATACGGTTCGAACCGAGCTCAAGTACAACGCCGCCAACCAATCTGCTAAGACGTAACAGAAAACGACCATTTTCAAGCAGTCTATAACGCGACAGGTAGCTCTAAATTGAATTTTCAAACGATTCGATCAAACGAAAATCAATCGGGGTCGTTGAGGCGTAACGAAACATCACGTGACATCAGTTAAGCTACGCCCTGCGACAGTAGTTTATCAAGCGCTGCAGATTAACAGTGGACCAGATCACGTTTGTCACGTTGCACAAAACGTCATGTAGAGCAGTGTCATTTTTCTGTGAGCGCTATTTCTGGAAATTAAAACATATTCCAACAGCACCTCTAAGCATTTTCGCTAATACGCTCAAAAAAAAGCCGTCACAACTTTCGATCGAACTACAATCGGCGCTTGAGGCAAAGTACTTGTTTTGACAAAAATTTTAGTACCACAACACTGCCATAGCCTGTAAAAGTGGCCACAGCAGAGGCAGTTCATTAAACGCCGCACCGAAATCACCTTTTTCTGGTGCAAAAAAAACTAAATTTTACCCAAACATCTTCTGGTATTCTGTTTCTGAGGAAAAAGTCGGTGCTTCCGTGCTTTAACATGAAAGTAACTTCAAAAGAAACTTCACTGTGTCCTGTACGTTTGCTGCTTTCATTAAACTTTAGTGAATTAGAAATGCGTGTCCTTTCGGAGCGACAGCATTATGCAGTTGAGTCTGGTCGAACAACAACTTAACGAAGAGAGCGGCAGTAAATCAATGTGTTGTTCGTCCACCGTACAGCATCACATGCTGTCGTGACTTCTACCGAAAGAGCAATATTTGTTTTCGGTGCATTGTGGAAGGAGAAACTGAAACGTTTCGCAATCGAAACCGCAACTACTTGGAACAAAAATGCGCCGAGATTTAGAAAATTAGAACAGAATGAACGAGACAATGTCGACTTAATCAAAAATATAGAAGTGTTGAAAACATTAACGAAAAAAAGAAGACAGAAAGGTTAGCGCAATCAACAAAAACCTTCTACGAAGTCAGGAGCGAGGGAAGCATCGGGACCGTCGCCGAGTCTCAGTCAATGACCGGATAAATCTGACAAGTCAATGGCAAAACATCCGTACAAATTAAACGGCGTGAAGGAGTTGAAGACGGGATTGAATGAGAACTCGCCTCCACTGGGCGATGAATAAAGCAAACAGTGAGGACAGGACTTGGATTTCGCAGTTCATTCACGGTTGTGCGGGCAGCGCTAGATGTATGTTACCTTTGACCCGCGTTTCAATCAATCATCGGAAAAGTTGTTGGTGCGACCAAAAGGTTAACTGCTCAAGCCTCGCACAAGAAACATAACGACTCGCCATCATACAGTAGATACTGCAGGAAAACACTTTTTACATTAAGTAAAACACTTTTTCGAAAAACCAGCCGAGCACACTGACGTTATTGCATTCAGAGTTTGTCTCTATAAGAGCCAATGATTTTTCACAACACTGAAAAAGAGTAAATTGCAAAGGGCAGGTTGGGAATTTGACAAGATGGTCAATACTTGAGTTAACAGGTTACCAGACGGGCCGTAATTTTTGCGACGGACAATCAGCAGCTCCTCTACACAGCACAACTTGCATCAAAATCAATTTACTCTCTGTCTTACGCGTGAAAAGTGGACATGCAGAGCCACAACGAAGATTGCAGCACAGACTCGGAGGTGAAATCCACGATTTTACTCCGTTCTTCAGCATCCCACCCTCCAAGTCGCTTTCAGGTGCATGGAATTAAATCTATATTTTCTCCAACAAGGTTTTGTCGCGCGTTTACTTCAGTAATTAAGTTTTCGTCGGGCCTTTCCAGGCGAATGGACGGTGTGTGTATCGGCAGGTTGTGAAGAATGCGTTGGAAAATGACCAAAGTGAACGCGCGAGCGAGCTTGCCTTGCGTGCGTCGTCGGCAGGGGACAATCGCACAAGACCCGAACGTCATCAATGTGCGGACTTTCGATTTCGAATTGAAACAAATCAATAAAAGGTAATCAAGCTAAAGCAGCGGCGGTGGCAGCATCGCGGAATGCTTTCTTGGCAATCTTACAATTTTGCAACAAAGAGACGTTTTAGCGAATATTGGTGAGAATTTTTTTCTTCACCTGCCAAAAGCCGGCATGAATTATTAAAAAGCATAAAATGTGCTGTTCACCTTTTCTTGGACAGTCGAATGAAGCCATAATAATCAACATATGGCGTTGGAATTTTCCGATTGTTGAACAGCAAGATGTATACATGCTTGTGATGTAAATCAGGCCTGAAAGCAGACATTACCGCCGCAGTTCGCCGTATTCGTAATCTCTTACATTAATTCGCAATTTTCTGTTAATGCTTTAACAGCATGACTAACACAGTAGTTTATTTACTGACCTGTTTTTCGAATTACATCATCGCGGCCATTTTAACAGGCTTGATTTCAGAGCTACTTACTCACAGCACCATATACGCCTACGGTTCTTTTTTATATAAAGCCTTCAAGGACGTATTAATCTAATAGGTGTTTGAGCCGATTTTAAAACGGATCCCAATGGAGACGCGTTGGCTCAGTGATTCGCTATCACCAAAAAGGTGCTTGGCTGTTTCTATCGTTCGATTTATTTCCTATTCCAGCTACTTCGCGCAAGCGTTGCGCGTGCAGATATTTTGTAGTAAAAATTTTCTGTGTCAGTTAATTGCGTTCGTCGTGAGGCCGTTTTCAAAAAAGTAAGTGCTGCAAAATGATTCCACGAAGACATCCGATCACTTCAGTTCAGAGTCGTCATCTAAGGTTTATTTCGCAAACTCGCGAAACCGCGATAAATTACAAAGTAACGAGTTGTTTCAGAAGTGTTTTCTTTTGTTTACTCTCCGCGGTGTGATTAAAGCGCGAGAAGCACGATTGGCGGCATATGTCAGTTTTCCTGCGTGAGAAGTAGAACACATCCAGGCCTGTAATCGGATTAAACCATTTTCGTTCAGAGAGAAAAAAGAGGGATCGCTTTTTTAGAACGATCACTAACTTTGATGTTAAGGCTTCGCAGGTAGCACTGTTTTTCAAGGTCATGCCTTCCGCCAGCTGTACAATCAGAACCTATTGCATTTATTGATTTCTTTCGACCTGTGCCTTAGCATTGTGAAATTCTATTATCAGTGGCGTGTCACTTGGTTCACATGAGTATTAATGCAGCACGAAAAAGTTGAAGTGGGAAAAGTGCGTTGAAGTCTCAAAGCAGGAAATGATCATCTACACTTCACAGCTTGCACGGCAGGTCGGAAAAAAATTGATCCAAAATCACCCCCACACCTTTGGTCTTACTTTCATTTCGAGACAAAAAAGCAGGTAAACGTTCACAGCTTTCCAGTCTTGGACAAGTAGCTATGACTTTATAAATAATAATGGACAAGTAGTTATGAATTTATGAATAGAAAACCTATAAAACGATGGTAAATTTGTACAGTACAGCGATGACCTTGTGAATTAAAGTTGTTGCGACGCTTTGTGCAAAAAATTTAGTGTACATGTGGAATTTCTGGTGATGAATCGAGAAAAAATCCATTGCGCGTGGGTTGGTAACTATAGTGCAGTTACCGCAGGTGCGAACGCACAGTACAGCGGGCAGCGGTGACACGTGAAAAAACGCAAGTGAGCATCCCAAAACTCCTGGCCAAGAAAACAATGAGATTCTTTTAAGGACTGGAAAGGATGGTGGGACACGTCATCGCAGGGGTAGTTTTAGTGCTGGAGCGGTCGCGGCAACGCGATACAACAACACGGTTGCCAATCCGCCGAAGCGTTTAAGTGGGCGTTGTGGTTGGATTGAGGCCTTCTGTGTACGGCCCAAACAGTTCGGGGTCCCCTGAACGGCTGTCTTTCAATTACACGACGTCAACAGGAGCCAACTGCCGTTAGCCGAGGTCCTTGCCCTGCCCAGCCAAGCGTGAAAGGTCACGGTGCTCTTAGCACAAAACAACTTAACATGGGTCGCTTTCGTGCAAAAAGCCGAATCCTCGAAAACTTACAAAACTTTTGTGTCGACCTGACGAGGTGTGCATCACGCTGCTGCAATTCATCGGCGACATAGAGAGAACCGGTTTTAACATTCACTGTGGGATGCTCAGAAGCAAATCCCGCAAGGTGATGGCCTCAACTTGAAGACCGCTCAAAATGTGATCTGTGCGCCGTGAGTGGTCATGGAAACAACCAAGGTGACTGACACGTTTTCGACATCTTCAAATGGGTAGACGTTTTGAAAAGAGTTTATAATTTTGGAGAAAACACAAGCTACGCAGAGCGCCAAATTCATAATCCAATGATCTGCTCTCAAGCGAAGCTGTGATAAAGAAGAATTAAGTTTTCAGATAACAAACTGTAAAGGTTTTGTGAACTTCCTCATGAGTAGGGTCCTTCTGCTTCGCCAGATGTACGTACTACTACAAAAAAATATCGTTCTTTCGCCCAACAAATTATTTTCTAAAGCGTACATGGATTGCAACCCAAAACCATTATTTGTAAAAACTGAGCAAAATAACGAGAACTTTGTTCCGTTACTGAAATTGAAAATAAAGACATTTACGCCATCAGCAGTCCTTGCAATCGGCCTTAACGCAGCGACGTGACAATAGCGTTCACCACGGAACAAATGAAGCATGTGCCCGGGGCGTCTATCACGGCGACGCGACTCTAATCTGTTAAACCAGTAATTTTAAGCGCAGCCAACGCTTGACATACGACGAGGAGTTGCGGTCGCTCACGAAATAAGAAGTGAATGCAACGATTTTGAACGACATGCTGTGCCTCGGTGGTGGACGACAGATTAGAGGGCCAAGAAAGCACAACTTGGCTCCCCACGGTAAGCTGCACATCTGCCAAACGCAGGACGGCCAATGATCCTAGTGTGTGCACGCTGCGTTACTTAGGAGGGGTTTAGGTGTGTCTGCAAAGTCTTCCATACTTTTTGCAGCCCTTCTAAACCAATATTTGAGACAGTTGACAAGACATGTGACGGGTGCTCGGGCCGCCAGTGCACCTAACCTACGCGAGCTGTAATATTTTGACTTTGTTATGGTGATATGTTACGGTGAACAGGTTCACTTTGCTGTGATGGTACCAAAGCCACTTTGGAACACCAGCTAACGTTTTTCAGAAGGCTGAAATAAGTCTGGAAGACTTTAGCGCGCATGCACGCCTCACATCACCTGATCACTCGCTGCGAAAAGTTCGATCGTGGTGGAAAATATCGAGGCACTCTGACATTTAACATTCCATCGACATGATCGCTTTGTAGGTCTTTAACACTTGCCAGCGCGCGCGCACGTCACACAGGGCATGCACCGTACTGATAAGGGGCCCGGTTCATCGAAAGTACACAACAACCGCGTTCGACTATCTGTACATTGACTTGCTCTCACCACACATGCGTGCTGGCGGCCGTACCTGCAGGCCTATCAAAACAACACCTCAACAGAGCGGCTTTCGCGACGCGCCAGGTGCTGCTGGCGCGCAAACAACTGATGGATGAAGAGCTCGACTAGCATCACAAATCACATTTACCCGACATTCCACTTCATGTCCTTGCGAGATCTGTCACCAGTGTTTGTGTAATACACAAGCAGAACAAGCAACGTCACGAAGCAAGAGGCAGCTACTCCAAAGCTGCGTGGCGGCCCTGTCTACCTGCGGAACCTGGTAGCTTTATCAAACATAATCTTGCGTCCTGCCAGAAGGTAGAAACATGCCGCATGGTCGCCGTTAGTCCACTCATAGCTGCCGAAACCTGATTTCAACTCACTTCAAAATAAGTCGTTACTGCAATCCAATTAAACAGATCAAATGCAAGCTATAGTTTGGATTTTTACGGAGTAGGTTTCTGCAAAATTTTAAACAAGCCTGTGGCTGACTTCGTAGCGAAAAACGAACGAAGTCAAACAGCCATCCACTATGTTCTGCATAAAAAAAACGTCTGCCTCACATTTCTAAGCAGCAATCTGCAGTCTGCCCTGTTTCGCGTCTATCTTCTTGGAGCAGCATCGAACGGCTATCAGTGGCTGAGTCCTTAGACTTCCAGCTGAGGCAGAACAGCACCTCGCAAGCCTTTTTAAATCCACAAGCTTATCATAGCCTAACAACAATTTCACAGATTTTAAAACAACTGCCATTACAGAAGCTTCTTACCTGCGCCTTGGGTTAGTTGCAAGTTGGCGAAAACGCAACTCGTAAAAAAGAAGCATATTTTTCGCAATTCCTTCATCTTAGTACATTCCGCCTTTCATACCTTTGTCGAACCCGCGTACACGCGACTGTTTCGCGACCGACGTGAGTCATCCGCTAACTACTCTTCGGAAAGACTTTTTTTCTGGTCTGTCTGCCTATCCGCAACGCACGAGTGACTTGCCGCTCGCGGTGCCGCCGACTCCCCAAGGTTGTCGACGCCACCTTGTGATGCAATGGTCTTCCACTGATCAGATTGCGTGGTGCACGCCACGGTGCTTGCATCTGGTCAGCACGCACGACGTAAAAGTTAAACCTTGAAGCCTGGCTTGCACCAGAGATCAAGTGAACATGATCTTTTATTTGCATTACGCAGAGTAGGAAAGTAAATTGTGATCCATAAGATCATTTTTAGCTTTGCAAGTGCCGCTTTGCATTGTTCGCTTACTTGCTTTTAGACAGCTTGTTGATCAATTTTACCAATACACAGTGCTCTAAATTTTGTTATC
>JGI24021J15306_10003525_pt1 | contig 17707 bp, 11 predicted proteins | sample Ectturendosymbi1_FD_15306 | JGI IMG/M metagenome (IMG submission 15306)
CCACCAAGGTGTCATTGGACGTACGGAAATCACCCAGCACGCAGTACACACGTGATGAAGTGGCTGAGGACCACCACCATCAAAAATATCAAATTTAAGATTATCCAAACAAGGACATGTTGTCCGTATGCAGGCTACTTATACTACAGTGAAAACCTTCTACTGGGCCGCATGCGGCCCGCGGGTTGGACATAGCTGTTTCAGCGCATGGTAAAAATATTTCCAGTAATCTTCGCTCCTATTTGATATAAACCGTTTCGGACACGTCTACATATTTCTTCATGTGCGACAGTGGCTTCATTCAGCTCTAAGCATTTAGGGATAGCAAGCAAACAAACTACGCGGCTGCGCGAATTCTGTTTCGCCCATGTGTTTTTTTGTGACTGACGCGTGAGGAGTATCCGTTCCTCAAACAAACATTTTTTATTTTTGTCCGTTTACTCCTAAAACTGCGAGATAAATCTTTGACTGATCATCCTCTTTGATTGAAAAGGTAGCCAGTTTTTTTAAGTGGGAACCAAAGCTTCAACACAGAGTTACTGTGCGTTAAAATGCAAATATTCCAGATCGGTTGCATAGAAACTCGACTAGTTTCTTGTAACCAGTAGTTGGCCGAATGACTGCAAGTGTAATTAATCACCAACGCGACAAGCAGGAGTTGAGGATTGCACACGTTTATTGCACAATGAGCCAAGCGCCAAGACGCTGTTACTTTCACACACCTCAATGCAAGGCATCAATCACACTGCAAATTTGGACGTTTGGACCTGAAAAAACATTTATACGCGTGTTTAAAACCATCACATGACGAAAACGTTTTAACTGATATGTCTTAAGTTGTCTAAAGTGAACCGAACTACAGAGATGTGCGAATTTCATTGTCATGCCCATTATTATGCAATGCCAGACCGTGAAATCTCCGTAAAGCTCCACCTCAGTCCCTTTTTGTTGCGATAACACGTTTTCGGTCATTGCCCAATGCCCATAACTCATGACCACTCTTGTGCGAACCTGTACGCGGAAAGATTAACTTAAAAACTGCGCTTCGAGTACTTCAAAAGCTCTTGGTATGTGAGCATCGACCCAGGAGTTCGCGCATCACAGTTGATGTTTTTACGATTCAGTTTTTCAGCATTGATAAAGGTCAGTCCAATGTATCAGGCCTCCTACAGGCACAGTTACAGTAGCATGGATGAAAGATCCTTACAACCCCTGGTAATCTGTTGGAAAACAAAACTTTATCTCGCGCTGTGCAGACGTAAACGTGATCAGCGAATGTCATATGGGGAAAATGTTTTAGGTCATTCTCCGCAAGCGCCGTCTCAAGCAGTTACTCACATCGACGCATTTGCAATGATGTTTTTGAAAAGTACTTTAGTTATGACTTTATTTAAATCCGTGGTACCTGCATTGCTGAAGTACTTTTATTGTATTTCAAAAACTCGCGTATTACCTTCTGGTGACGTCAACCCTGTTGTCGTCCGCAGCGATGGATCAGAGCGACGGTTCCCTAACTTTTTTGAGCTCGACCCAAATCTGAGTTTGGTGAACATCTCGCGACCCAAGACTCAAACAGCGCATTTTAACATGAAAGAAATATCGATTGTACGGATGATTTTTGCAGACAGTTGCTAAGTTCGTTTTCTGTGCCAGCAATCTACTCTTTTCTCAAGTATCTACAGACAGACACAGAGAAACGGTGGGAACGTTGGAAATATACAACCCAGGTTTGAATCGCCGCGGCGCGACCCATTTTCTGCCCCTTCGCGACTCTTGTTTGGGTCGCGACCCATCCTTTGGAAACCACTGGATTAGACAGTGACGATGAATGATCGTCGTCAAGCAGAAAGAATGAACACAATTGATGTTCAATGCTTCAGTGAAGGTGTTTAGCTTTCTAAACCGAACCCTTCACAAAAGCAAGAAAAATTCGAGGAGTGTAGCGAAACAGTGAGAAATGGAAAAATGTTGAATTACCGCTGAATCTAAAATCGTGGTATTCATTAAAAATCTATTCTACGTTCTTGCCAAAACATCTGTAAGGTTTTATTACTCTATAACGAGCTTTTCTGAAACACGTAATTTACAAGTGATGGTGAAACCGACAGTGACCAGAGATATTTTATGTGCAAACCCATCGTTACCTGAAGTGAGACGCTTATACGTATGAGACAAACAGAGGAAATGATAGTTAATTCAAATGCATCGCAAACTTGCAGTGCAGCTCACAGTTGTATGAATTGACGAACGCGTCAGAAGTCATGAAAAGAGTCACGGGACTGCTTTTCCAACAACTGCTGTCAGTGGTGATGTTTTCCACGCAGCCTTCCAGTTTTGAGCCATCACTGATAAATTTGCTGTCGTTTTATATTCTCACTTTCTAGCGTACTTTAACACATAAAATGATGCATTCAGCTTATCAAATTATCGCATGTCTACTAAAAAAAAACAATGCGAGTACAGCAAAATACAGAAAAGCTGCAAAGTGCTTGTCTATCGCTCTTATACCGCGAATAGCGTTCGCTCTGCGGCAGTGCCTGCATCACTGAGTGTTCTCCGAACCTGCCTCAGCAGACTGCTGTCCGGTCACAGAGGCCATAGCATCTCGGATGACGTGGAAGCGGCTGAGAGCAGATGCCGCTTCGGCGAAAGTGCATCGCTTTCTTGCCATGACAATCGCTGTGGGGACCACCTGTGACGACGCAAGAGATTTTACACCTTTCTCACTTTGAGGTGACGGAATACGAGGCTCGACTTATTTATTTGCCCGTGACGAACTGCACAATATAAAGCAAAAAGGCAACGGCATTTGCAAAACAAACACGAAAATTCAGCGTGGCGCGTGAAATGAGGCGGAAAAGGAAAAAGCAAAACAAGACATGAAGTTCTGGGTTTGTTTTACCACAATCGACAAACTGCAAAGAACTCTGAGAAGTCAAAGGCGACTACAAAAATTTTTTTGTCTCCATTGTTTCACAGAAAGGGATTCCGTGCGTAAATTGAAGTACCCAGTGACGCACACGTCTTTCCGTTTTAAACCATTATTTCATTGCAAGAGAATGAAAACCTTTATTGTTTCAAAAAGACAGTAATCAAAATTAGTTGCTCTTCAGTCAGTAATAATATTACAGACTTTACTTGTCAACAACTTTAAGTCATCAAAGGGTCTGATAGTGCACTGCACAAAAAACACAGCTGTACTCAACACGTCTTACGAAAGTAAAACTTTTCAAATGCCGAACACACAACAGCATGTTGAAGTAACTTCGTCATCAAAGGACAGATCACATGAATGCAGAACAGTTTTCTTGCTCAGCATCAAGGCGCGGATTAGTATATAATTAAGGTATCTGCGCCTGTGCGCGACTGCGCGTTGGTTATGAAACCGATGATGACCGAAAGCGGGAAACATGGCGATCTTTTTGCAACTCTACTTCGAATTGAAGGTGATAAAAGTCACGAAAGGTTCGAAATAACAGCTCTTAAAAGAACAATTTGTTGGATGGTTTCAAATACGCGTTTGTCTGTTTTGATTTCACTTTATGTTTCTGTGGATGCTGAAACTGATATTCACGGATCAGTGAAGATTTTTAACAAATTTCCTTGAAAGTTCAAACAACAAAAACGGAGACCTACGATCAGCTGGGAAGCTTTAAGTTCGAAGATGTGCACAGATGAAAGGAAGGAGGGTTTCAAATTCTAGTTTTGTACACGTGCTCGAAACAATTATGAAAACTATTTGGTATCTAAATGAATGAAGGGTTTCCCACTGGTTTTAGATAATGAGTTAAAAACGTACAGCTCTACATTTTTTTACATGAGGTGTACAACGCAGATCGGCCCATATTTTCCTAGATTCGACGCGGTTAGCACTGTATTTGCTGAAATTACAAATCTTTTATGTGTGTATAAGAATTAAATACCTAAGACAGCTGTCAAAGGAAGATTGCTGAACAATCTATGTCCCACACTACCGATATCCTTTGCGCTATAACAAAACGTTCACTGGTTTATGGAACTATCCTCGGTTACGAGCAAGACCTGTACCTTTTCTTTCGGCGTTGCAACAAGAATGTGTGAGGAAACTGGTGCAGTCTCTGTTTCTTCGTCGAGTTGGTCTGCTTCATGGATCGATCGAATTAAGAAGGCACGAGCTTCATTTTCATTTAAGTCCGGACAGAATTTCTTCAAAAGTACCAGTGCAATTTACTCTTGGTTATTACAAACAGAAATACTTTATTTGGGTAACTGAAGATCGAGTAAACTTATTTTATATCCGCTTTTTTACCAGAAATCCAAACAGATTTTTGAGTTACTCATTTCATCCACTGTGACAAATTCTAATAAAACTAAAGTAAGTCTATCTATTTTACATACCGGCCCGGTGTGCTAAACTTGCTTATATCTAATGTTTGCTGAGATAAAACTCATGATGCAAAATTCGGACTCTGCGTAAGCGAGATGCCAAGCAGTTTCTTTCACCAAAATGCTTCTGGTGAAGTACAACCGAACAAATCACATTTTGTGAACATCAAGCTTCAGAGAAATGACTGTGGTGCATACAGGGCGACACCAGCGCTGAAAAGCTTGCGAGGTCACGGCCGAAGTGAAAAAATTGCGGCAATAATCGATGGCATTTCAAAATGGCACAAAATTTGTCCTGATAATTTCCTCTTCGCTTCCGTTGTTTTTACAAGTTAGGCTTTTGTTTCCACCCTTCCAAGTTGTTTTTCGAGGGCGGGATTCTTTAAAATGCTCATTGATAAGATGTAGCAATACCCAGAAGTTCGGTAAACTTGCATGTGAATCAAGCCAAACGTCAAACATGTCGAAACGGCATGTAAAGCGTTTGTCAAAAAGGCTCGGTTAATCGGCCTAACAGCCAACGTTTCTGCCAGTAGACCAATTTGGACGCTTATTTCAAAAACCTATAAAATGTTGCGATTCGGAGTTCATTTTTTAAGGATATTTGGATTTGTCAGTTTTTAACCACATGCTGCTCATTCAAACGTTAAACGGCTTCAGATTTTTCATTTTTCGGTGTTTTCCGGTGTGTAAAAATTACATTTGGCTAATATTTTTGGGAAACATCTAGTAAGCAAGGAGTAAAATAATGGAGCTACTTACTCTCACTATCCCAATTGATCTGTGAAACAACTTCTGGTTGCTTACTTTTAGATCGACCATGCTGTTCTTGAAGATCTGCGATGCAAAAAACTCAGTCCTAGCGTTTGTCGTGACTATTATTTCTTGAAAACAACACTGGCAACTTCGTACTGACCTTCCCTTTGATGATGTGCGCTCCAGTGGATATGTTATTGAAGATCAACTTGGAACAGCTTTCGACAACACACTGGACATACTTCTCTCGCGTGCGTTCCGGCAAGGAGCTGCAAATGGCCGCAGGGAGTAGTTCGTGCTGTTTGAGACAAAACCTCCCAACGTTTTTGAAATGTTTTGGCTGCAAAAAAGAGATAATACAAAGTCAACTCATCAGCACAGTGCTTTGCACTCAGCATGGCACTCAAAACATTTATAAAATTGGTTAATTCAAGACTATATAACGATACTAAATCCTCTTGTTGATTTCAAATTAGGTTTGAAATAGGGCATCGCTAAGAAACAAAAAAGCTTTATTCGTTTCAAAGTTGAGGTTGTAGATTACACAAAGAACACAAAGACATTACACTGTTGTAAAAAAATGTTCATTAAAACCAACTATTATGTTCCCGCAAACACTATAATGCCTACGCCATTAGTTGAGCCATTTCACATTGAACTAACTCAGGGGACAAAAAGCATAATGCACTCATGTGAACTGAGGAAAGTTAGAAAAAATTTGGCAAGTCACATGCTTAGTTTCAATGCTGCAAGAATGCTGACAAAAAAAGCAATACGGAGAAGCCACTGAGGCAAAACAAGAAGTCGGATTGATGTTTAAGAAAACGAGGAAATATCACGCTAAAGTGAAACTTGCGTTCAGACTTTCCATTGCACGCACAAAATACTTCTGTTAAAAGTCTGGAATCCTGAACCGAAAGCAAAAGCTTTTCAGAGAAACGTTGAGCCTGGTCCGCCACCTTCTATCGTCAATGGAAGAGTCCGAGCTCAAAACATAGATTTAAGAAGTCAGTGTTATTGGTAAATTGTGGCCGCAATTTAACAAAATTCATTAAAGGAAAAATTAAATTTAAATGTTTCAACCAGGGAATTGTGGGGTAGAAAGAGCTGAAACCGCTACGCTGCTGGGAAGGCGACTGGACACAGTACTTCTGATCTTAGAGACTTGAGAGTCACGCGTAAACCGCAATCTTGCCACAAGACTGGTGATTAGAACTGGAACATCACTTGACTCACATGGAAAGAGCGCAAAATGGTAGAAGACATAAACGTCGTGGTTAACGCTGTGGAAATGGGCGATGGGAGGAAACACTTCTACTCCGGCGTTTAGTCAACTATGTCTTCCTTGACTGGGTTGGGGGGCGCTCGTAATCCCCAGCTGGAAAATCGCTTTGATGAACAGATCCCATTGGGAGGATGTGCCTGTTGAGGCTGAAGTTGATAGACTGCTACCTATGTTTAATGCAGGTGTGCTACAGCCCAAGCGCAACTGTGTCTTACACGAATTCGTGGAGGAAACTAATGGTGCATTGCAAAGGGTTCAAGGTAACGAATCCACGATCCTTTCGCGCAGTGGTGTACGCAGAAAATTTTCATGGGGGGTTTCATTCAGTGGCATATGGTGGTAATTTGTATTTGGTGTGCGCTGTACGTGACGTCACAATATGACGTCATATTCATGTTTGCAAACCAACATTTTGGCGAAGTTTGTTGACATAAGATGCATATTCGTCTACACGCCACTCCCTTAATCTATGTGTCATTGAACTGAATATAAACTATCAGCACTCCAAGTAACGATATCGGAAGAAAATACACTCAACGCTACGACACAGCAGTTCATAACTGCAAAAATATCAGGATGCGCGTTAAAACAGGGGAGTAAAACACGCTCATCACTGCGTCAGAGCAACTTACAACTGCAAAATGAGGCTGCACTGATATCTTGTTGAATACGAGCAGCGGACTGGAGCACAGAAAGTGTGCTGCTGGTCTGGCTGACGCACACCCCGGTTTGTAAGATGGAATCTTGCTAAACTACACAAGAAGTGAGAATGCGCACAAAGTACACAAGAAAACTTTCGTTTTTTTGCTATGTATAGAAGTCGAGCAAACTTTTAGTTGTCCTTTTTCCCTGCTGAGACATTATCAATGCCTGAATGCTTCTATTTTAACAACTGCTGTTTTTGAGCTCATGCAACAGTGTTATCATGCTACAGAAATTGGTAATGTATCCAACGCGGTCAGCGCTTGCGCTGATCACCCATAGCAGACAAAATAAAGACAATTGTTTCCGAAAAAGTGAACTATCGAGGAAAACAATCTCAAACATGCGTAAAGTGGACGAAATGTCTGCAAAAAGTGGTGAGATGGTTTGTGCATGCAGACGATTCCCACCAAACTCTTATTATTACTTTTTGGCCCATTTACAATGTACCTTGAAATTTGCACGCAAGTTCATTACGTGGTATTTGCATTAAGGCGACAAATTAACAAGCAAAAAGTATGCAAAGACACTTAATTTCCTTTGCGCGGGTAATAAAGCTGTAGTAAAATAACAAGCTCAAGGGGGGGTCAACCCCAACCCCACTCCACCCCCTTGCGTACGCCCTTGCTTTTGCGAGACTTCAATGCATACATTGGGAACGACGCTGGTGTATGAGAGGTGTAAATTAGGAAATATGGCACTACCAACCTAAGGGAAAACGGAAAGCTTTTGTGCAACTGCGCTGTGCATCATCAACAGCTTTTTTCCATCACAGAGATTTGCACAATGACACCTGGTTCAGGGATTTGTTGGGATAAAGGTCACTGATTGATTTTTGCGTAGTGTCAGTTGACCTATTCCAGTATTGAGGTACGTTAATAACGAGTATGTGGATAGACACGACTAAAAAGGCCGAACCTTTTTTTCATTTGCTATATACTGAGGCGCGAAAGTCCGCAGCGCTGAACTAGCGGATAAAAATCCGTAGTATAATCTTGGGAGGATTTCGGGCATCAAGTAGATTCCAACTGGCAAGCCAATAAAGGGTGTTGGAAAATCATAAGATGTCTCCGAGTCAAAAGATCTAATACTGATAGATCAATCACAGATCAAAGCAATGTCCAACACAGCAATGGGAAGGTCATCCTTAGCAGATGCAGTATTTTACAGATTTTTTGAAGCTAGTCACTCTCATACATCAGACAAATAGGAGTTGCATTTTGGGGTGGAAAATACCATCACTATGACTGAAGTCTCCCTTGCTGTTAACTTATTCATAACTGCTGGTTGTGATGAGATCCGAACTGGAATGTTTAATGCATTGAACAGAGAAGGAATTCCTTGGCTATCTCGTGTGTGTCAAGTTGCCTTGAGATCTGAAACAGTACCGAGGGATTGGCAAATAGGGTAGGGGTTAGTGGAGTTGTTGCAAAACACAAACTAAGCACGTCGATAAGAAACTTACGGTACATGGGGGGGTTTTAAAGATCTTTCCCCATACATCAGATGGGAGGAGGAAACGCACCAACTACCGAAGCATTTACCTTCTCTCTGTAACAGTATATGCTAAATGCCTTGAAACAAGATGCTGCCATATAACTGAACATAAGCGGATGATAGCCAGTGCGGTTTTAGTTCTAACCGTAACACAGCAGACATAATTTTCAATCTACAACAAATTTTCGAGAAATCTTGGGGGTATTCCAAAGATGTCTACGCTTGTTTTGCCGATCTGGAAAAAGCCCACGAACAGATCCATCGAGAAAAGCTTTGGAAAGTTTTGCGGAAGTGCGGTGTTGACGACCGCCTATTACTGGCCATCAGGTCATTGTATTCCTGCTCAGAAGTTTGCGTCCGTGTCAGTAACGTTATGTCAAAACTGTTCGCAGTCTGTGTTGGGCTCCAAGGTTGTGTGCTGTCAGCACTTGTCTTATATTCTGTAATTCACTGGTTCTCAGTAACCTTTTCTCAGTGATGTACCCTTTTGGCAATATTTTGTCTATAAGTATCCCTTGACTATAATCATGAGCACAATAATTAGAAATCTACCTATAATTCACAGGCGTAGGAGCAAGGAAATTTTTGGGGGTGCGAAGGATTTTCGTCCGAATTTTTCCAAACTTGCCAGAAAGTTTTTTTTGCGACTTTTGCCTACAAATTTGCATCCAAAGATCATGAAGATCATTTTTTGGTGTGGCCTCCAAAAAAAGGTTTTCATTTGCTTTTCTGCAAACGTTGGGCGCCATTTTTTGAAGTCAAACAACGTTGGGCGCCATTTTTGCCCGGATTTTCGGGGATATTGCCAAGATATTTAGGGATTTTGTCTAGATTGTCAGGGCTTTTGCCGAAATTTTCATGAATTGTGCCCGGATTTTCGACAATCAAAACTTCTGGGGTTGCGCTTGCACTCACTTCACCCCCACCTCCTACACCACTGCTATAAATATTGTACTTTTACGTTAAAAGTTCATTGTGAAGATAATTAAAAAAATTGTGTACCCCTTGGAACACTTCTGCGCACCATCATTTGGGAACCACTGGTCTATATAAACTGGATAAGCAATCAATCGAGTCGACGAGAGCATCACTGCTATAACCTGTAAAATCAGCTGTCTGCCATTTGCGAACGATTTGGTGCTGCTTCTATCTTTTGAATGGAGTCTTCAACACGTACTTGGTTGGTTTGTAGTTGCGTACGATCAAACTGGAACGAAAATGAACACTGAAAAGGCAGAGGTATTATGCCTCTCTGAAGACCCGAGTCAGTGTATGCTACAAGTGAGTGGCAATACAATACAGCAGATCGAGAATTTCAGGTACCACGGGATGGTATTCACGAGAGACGGAAGGCGAGCAAAGAGATCGATGCACGAATTGGAAAAACAAATTCAGTATTGCGTGAGTTTCATTATTCCGTGGTCACGAAACTGGAGCTTTCAAAATCCGTTAATCTTCCCGATCCTTACCTATGGACATGAATCTCGGGTAAGCACTAAAAGAGTCCTATCACAAGTACAAACGGCAGAGATGGATTTTTACGAAGAGTTCACGGCACAACGCCACGCAACACAGTGCGTAGACCAAGGAAAAGGTGGTGTGATTACATCTCCGAACTGGCTCGGTCGAACCTTGGCATGGAGCTTGATGAACTCTCAGAGGTTGCTGAATACCACGAGGTATTGCGAGACCTCGTAGGGCTGCTGCCTCCGCAACCGTCCTGTGGGTAACGCGCGTGTGCAACAGAATGAAGGAATGTTTGAATCGATGAATGATTCTGGCTTAAAACCCCAGGCCCTGATAACAGTGTTGTAGTGACAAGCAATAACACAAAGTTTATCCGAGCTCTACGTGTGTATTCTTGTCGATTGGAGCCAAGTCTGAAAAACTTTTGCTTGATCCTGACATTTGCTTCTGGTCTCTGCGCAAAGCGGCACAAACGTTGGAAATGAAAAAGATCTTTTGTGAATGAGCACAAAACGAGGTCATAGGTTACTGTTCTGGGAAACAAATACCAATCCTCACCAACGTTTGCTCAACTTCGCCTTCTCTCAACAACTGTAGTATCCAAACACGATTAGCTCGAGTGTTTTCGTTGCAGTGGCGCTTTAGGTTCTTTCCCAACTCTGAAACAAACTTGCACATTTCAGACAAAACTATAGCACGTGCAAGCACACAAAAGAGTTGTAGAATAAACTGAATTTTATGTCAGTTTCTATGTGGAACAAAATTTATTGACGAATCGCGATGTGTACTAAATTTTTATGCAAGCTTATAAAACGTTTCTCAATCCTAATATCTGCACAAATGTACCAAAAACTTGTGCAAGCATCTCGCAGCAATCACTGTGATTGCGCTGCTAGCAAGAGTATCCCATTTAGTTCAAAAATTTTGTTTTTCAACTTTCCAACATGCGACGAGAACAATTATGAGAGAAGTTTCACTGCGTGAAAAATACTTCACCTTCGGTTTCTTGCAGCAAACGCACGACGTTGCTATCGTCCGCAGTCGAAACAACAAGTACAGTGCTGTTGTTTGCGCCTTCTTTGCTTCTATCTGATGCTTCGAGGAGCTTAGCAAGGTCTGATGCGCCAATCTTAAATTCTTCTCCCTTCGCAATCACAAAACTCTTGTTTTCCACCAGATACTTGTCTCATATGAACCGAAAAAATTAGACCAAAAGACATGATCTGCGGCGTAGGTCAACTTTTATACATCATGAAACCAAAAAATATTACTCCCTGTTGCATTTCATCAAGGTTCTGTGTGTTCACAGACTTTTTGATACACACGTCAATGATTTTAGCAATATAAATGAAAACTTCTGCAAGTCGAGAAAAGATCTATGAAAAGAGCGGTGAGCAGCCGCTTATAGTTCGACTCTACTTTGCATGATTGCGATTCCTTATTTTTACCATTGATCGAACAAGTGACAGTCAATCGTTACTCGTCACTTGCTGACATAAACTACTACGTGGATAAACTGCAAGTGAGGTAGTTTAAAGGTCTCTGTTGACAAGTGTTCTATACTGAGCGCATGCAACCAACAAGCTTACGATCTCTTGTGCCATTCACTGTCGCGCACATCGAGGAATTGAACCGGGACCTTAACGCAACGCTAAAAGATTTATGCAAAATCATCGCCAACGATTTCCAAATTGTTCTTGGAGACGATACTCGAAGAGGGAATAGCACGTCTTTGTACTTCTAAAAGAAATATCCTGGAAAAATCAGATGTTTGCATAACCTTTTGAAGAATGCAAACCAGCCTTGAACGCGAAAAGTATAATCTGTCAAATTGAGCACTGGCTGTTCTAAAGTATGTTAATCTCAAAGAATGTCGGGAATTGAATTCGGAATGCTTTGGAAAAACAAATTAATATATCGAAAAATACCAATTGTCCAATGTCTCCGTCTGAGTTTCCGAATTCCGAGTAGCCACCAACGACAAATCCTCGAACGTCCTGAGTAGCTAAACAAAACAAAATATTTAAATGACACCAATTGCTACACAACACTGATTGCTTAGAATGAATTATTGCCAGCTTATGTAAAGCCTTAGTAAAAGAGAAGCCTGGACCTCACATAACTTCAACTCTCCCCTTAACATCAATTACAGTATACAAACAACTGTCGTGTTATCGAGTCGCTTTACAATAAACAACTTGCAACAGCAACAGCTCTGATAAATTTTTGGTTTATGGTTCACAAATCTACCTTATTTGTCCATATGGTCAAATAGCTCAAGAAAGCATAAGAAAACACTTGCCCAAAACCTTGTACTATCATAATTCCAAAGATGACAGGTGAGCAAGGCAATGTCTTACACTTACAGCGTACATCTACAGCACAGTGTACGTATAACAGATTATAGTTCGGTTATACCAGGGTTCACTAACGTGACACCCGCGGGCCTGTTTTAAAAATAGCTTTAGCATAGTTAGTGTCTCCACATAGATGAGTATCATTTATTAATTATAACTAGGGCAACCAAAACTCAATAAAGTCAAACATTTTCTGCCTTTTTAAAAACTTTTGAAACGTCAACAAACCAATTTTCACGCTCGTATCATGAAGGAATCCCAAGTTACTACGTCAAAAAAAGTCAAAATTTATTGTTGCGTCAAACTTTTCCTCCAGCACAGTTTTTTTCTCTGTCGATATTTTATTGAAACCACAACAGCAGATATTGATATGCTTTTGCAAGTTTTGTTACAATTCTGTAATAATAATAGGTTTGCTGCAATTTCTGACGTAATAATGTTGTTTTGCCTACTACTGGACGATTGAATATTATGTACGATAGGCTTGGTAAGGCAAAAAACGTGGTCTTACAGTACTTGGTTTGGTAAATTGTCAATGCTTATGCATAATAGTGTTTCAACTTTATGATGTTCTCAGGTTTGACTCTTCTGTAGTTGTTAATCTTTTTAGCAATATATCATCCCCAAAGTTAAACAACCGATTTTTTTTATTTCGAAGCATAGCATGCATGAATATGTTTCTGGTTAAACCTCAACACTAAGGCTGAACTATTTAGCAGTTGCAAACGCAGAAAATTTATAGGTCAAAATACAGTCAAAGTTTGTAAATTATAAAGTCAAAATTGTACGTTTTTAGATAAAAAAATTGGTTGCCCTAATTATAACACAGTATGGTCCTCCTAAAAATATGAAGTTTTACTTAGTTAATATCATGACCGTCTAGACTCTAGAAAGACAGATCATATATCACGGCCTTCTGAAAACACAGGTTACACCAGGGGTTTCAAACACCAGGCCCGCATGTGGCCCGCGAGGGCATTTTGTGCGGCTCGCGATGCGTTTTGGGAATTTTCAATTAACAATTAAGTTATTCAGTTTATTCACCAGTGTTTAAAAGTGTTCGGTCAGCGAGTGAAAAAGGCCTTTTATACAAACGTAGAGACGACTAGAAATGTTTGCCTATTACTCACGATACCTTTCGCAGGAAATAAGACGTAAAAGATGTTTCTAGTAAGATTCAAGTACCGCCATTGTGCGTGACCGTCATAATGCATCCCTCGGATTAATTTATAAGTCCTCACGGAGCCCTCGGAGAAATTTGAGTTTGAAACCTCTGGGTTACACTAAGGCCTTGTAAGTGTTTCCATATTGCCATGGATTCTACTTACAAGCTCCGTACGTAGGAGGACATTCAGTGGCGTCGATTATTCCCAAAACACCAATCCCGTTCGAGCTGACTTGATAGACACTGCTTTGTACTTTCAGCGAGTCACCGGCAGATTGCACCACAGTGCTGATGAAATCAGAACAAGACTCGTACAATTGCCTGCACAGAAAGAGTTCATTCGGTTGCACAAAATTAGTTACATCTGCAAGCTTCCAGTGCTACATTATTTCAGTCATTAAAAGTTATTTGTTGGAATGAACGTAAAGACTTAGAACAACTAACAAATTTTATTGATCATTTGCAAAGTTTGGTTAGGAATGGCAGCAATGGTTGGCATGGAGTCTAACAGCGGGAAACCTTCTTAATCAGATGGGCGTTGAGGGAGAGCTAGCGACAAGATGCAAACCCCACATCAAACTAATCTGCACCGCAGCAAACGTTAATGCATTGAACGTGCACTGCCAACTGAAAACGACGTTTCATCGGCATCATTAAACTTTAGATATGCAAGTATTATATTTGTGGTTCTGGAAAATACAAAATTGCTAGTACAATGTATATACGAGTTTTGTATCCATCCCATAACGTAGGATACGATGCAAGCATCTGTGGAAAATCTTCTTCATCGCTTGGTGGTGAAAATTGATCTTTCTGTAAGTATAACCTTATCAAAAGCAAAAGCTTACGGAATATATTTTATTTCGGGCGGGTAATTCTGACACGCGAGTATCATCTGTTCATTCATTGGACATGGAGATAAACAAAATGCCATCCTCTGAATCAAACCGGAGTTATATGTCGAAACATTGTACTTCATATATTTACCTATAAGCAATCGAGTACCCAGTCAGCATAGCTTTGCAGAGCTGATAAACAGAACGGTTGAAACTTTCCACTGTTGACAGAAGAAATATGGTTTCCAAAATAATCTTGGTCATCGAGCCTCCTTTCATACGAGAAGATCCGGTGACAGCTTCACCCTGAATATTTGAAACTTAGTAGCAAAACAGTAAACGTATGCGCAGCTCACTTTTCAGAAAACGTAACAGTGAACTTTATATCCTTGAGTTAAGTACAGTAAACCTCAGGGCCTCGAAGAACAAAATTTTTGGGAAGAGTTAAAAAGTTTTTCAAGAGTAAATCTAAAAATTTGTGAAACTAGCATTAAAATCGGAGGAATTGATGTTTTTCCAATTTCTGAGAACCAACTACCAGCTTTTTATTTCCTGACGTCGGTCTTGACAAAAATACTTGTGTCGACTTCAAGATAAAAATCGCCAGAAAAGTTTCCTCAAAGCACTATTGGTGCTTCATTGCTTCAACTGTAAAAATAACCGAGATCCATCCGAACGATAACATTTAGACTAGAGCAACTATTTTGACAAACTCCTCCAACTCTATACCTAAAGCGGAAAGTCATCTTCATCGCAGGTATTTGCAGAGTTGCAAAACGCTTGTGATACCTTCCCCATCTGACTCTCGAGCCCGAGATCCGCACACTAATGTCGCTTCCCTTGTGCTGGTGCGCGACAAATGACCCCAGTTACATATTTCGAAATTCTGGCAAAAATTATTTGCTTGTACCAGACGTTGAGTGGGTTAAGTGTAGGTTACTTCGGCTTTTACCCATTACCGAATTGAGGAATGTCAAGCGACCATACCAACAGCTGTGAGTATAATCGACCGTCAAATTATTCGTTTTGCCTGTAGGCTACCTCGCGATTTACTATGATTTACCCCAACGCGGGGTTTGAAACACAAAACAAGTTTTATAAGAAAATCTTCCTAAGTGAGCTCCGAATTTGCCACTGACATCTCTAGCAATTGCAAACCGGATAAAGCAGTAAGCCAAAAAGCGTGGCAAAACCACCAGGCGCCATAACCGGTTAAACAGGCCAATACAAAATAGAAGTGCTAAACACACACCAACAAAACTGGGTTAATTATAAATCCACGCCCACTTTTGACCAACGGTTCCAGCTTCCTCGCCACTGCAAATATGAACAGTACGTGTCGCAAACACGCAAGCTCAAATGCTCTCAAAAACATTCAAAGACTGCGGCACACCATACCATCAAGAAAGGTTTTGTCCCATCCACTGATCGGTACGTTTCTGCGCAAAAAGAAAGCAATGTCTTGATAGGATCTCAGGAGATGTTCAGTGGAAGTATTTACTATTGAGGTATGTGCGTTTAACAGCAAATGGCCAAATCGACAATAACCCTAGATGGCAAACAAGCAATGCTTCAGAACGGCAAGAAACTTTCATCCACATCTTGCACGTCATGAAACCGTACAAATTCTGAATGTTATAACCGCCATTTAAACTGACGGATTGTTTTTGCTGATACAAAAAGAGCTTAATTGAACTCGAGTTTTTCAATTTGCCTTTATAGTTGTCCTTTTGCCTGATTCGAAGAAAGTTGCGGCTGTAAAGTGCTCAAGGTTTGCCAGCAGAACTTTTTGCGCATTTCCTGCTGGAGCTAGGATTTCAGTTTGCAGCGTTAACAGAGAATTTCGCGCATAAACATACGCACTCAGAAGAGGAGATACGTAAGTGCCAGATGAGCGCGTTCGCACTGTAGACTCAAAATCATAGTTCTAACAGATAAGCGTTTTAGTTGTCCATTGCATAGCTTTGACCTACAACAGCTACATGAACTGATCTATCGCCGTAAGCTTTATTTCTACTTATCTTGGTATCTTTCCTGCGATGTCCGTACGTACCAGTTTCAAAATTATGCGTCAGAAACTTGTTGATAAACCGTCAGGAATCATAAACAGCTTAAGAAATATATGTTTAAATCATAAAAAGTAGCAAAAACATTCAGAGAGTGTGAAAAAACGCAAATTCTTGGGTGGTTTTTCTTCACATTCAAAACTTGCAGTTTTAAACACTTGAAAACATTACTGAACTTGGTCAAGCAGCGAGTTACAACAATCTAGAAATTGCATTGACACCATCGTACGCAATAATAATTTCCATTCGTGCGTATTATAACTGAAAAGTGAAACTGAAGCCGTCATGAAATGCAAATCACACTCTGAAGTTTTCACACAGCAAAGATTACCATTACCTCGCAAGATGAACAGGGTTAAATCCCAGAAGAACAGGTATAAAAGTGTTTAAGTTTTTCATGCAATGGTCCAGCTGGCCAGCAACATACGGTGCTGACAAACCACACGTTATTCCGATGTAGACCACGCGATCCATCCCTCGTGACACCTGCACAGAATACAGTTTGGCTGAAAATTGACCAGTTGTCAAATTTCATCTATTCCTTCCTGTTGTTCTGAAACTAACACTGTCAAATACAAAAACACAAAAAACCAAAGGTGCAAAATGTTACCTTAATTGTGAGTGTTTTCTGGTGCAATTAACATACAGTTTTACTACAACAGGCACCAACATCCATCTGTCTTATGATGACAAAACCACCGAAGTTAAGCCTCTCACCTTTAGCAAATCAGCAATTCCTGCTTGATAATCATCTTCCGGTGCTTCTTGTGAAGTGAACAGCGCTCTGATATGAAAACAGATGTTTTCGCTCACCTTCAGCTCATCTTGCCCGCGGTTAAGATTACCTAGATTGCGAATTTCAAATAGGAACAGATACATAAGGTTTCCTTACTTGTCGCCGCCAGCAATGGTGTAGGTGATCTTCGTAAAGTCGAACCCAAACCAATCATTGAAGGATCTCTGAGGCATAAAATCATGTTAGCTTGCCAACTGTTGTTTTTTTGGGTTTTCACATTCGGTGACAAACCGTGATAAGGAACGCAATCCTTCCAGATGTTCCACAGCCACCCATTACAATCATGCTTTTGTCAGATTCTTCGCCGCAGCGCAACACGGTGTTTACGGTCTTTGCAACACTCACTATCGACTGCAGGATGGATTCATCGTACAAAGTCTAACGTCAATAAAGCAAATAAACATGTTGAAAACTG
>JGI24021J15306_10003533_pt1 | contig 17701 bp, 10 predicted proteins | sample Ectturendosymbi1_FD_15306 | JGI IMG/M metagenome (IMG submission 15306)
CCATTTTTTGGTGTATTTTCATTGGTCGATTTCGATCACGTGGTTACGCACTGGGTTTCGTGGTTTCGTACGGTTTGCACAATCGTGCGTGCGTGACGTCACTTTTCTAGGAATTGGAGTAATTTGAAATCGTTGTAATTTTGATTACGATTTTTGTCATAATTTGGACTACGTTTTTCAGTACGGTTTTCTAAGGGTTTTTGCTACTCTCTCTTAACATCATTGTAGAGTAAATACGCAAGTACAATTTTACAATAAATTATGTCTTCGGTGTCCAGCTTCATTTGGCTTGACATGAATCCGTCAGTAAAATTCTGAATTACGTTCTTCGGTTATTTTCCTTTTATGATCCGTGTCTTCTTTTATGATTATTTCAGAATCACAAGGTGTTTCATGTTGAGAAGAAAAGCGAACTCAACACTATCCCGCCGGATATCCATGCGGCAAAGCTGGTAGTGATAATCCTCTGGTCGTGGGTTGCTGCGTTTTGGCGGGAAAAATTGGTCGTAGACCAGGTATAGATCGCAGTGGGATGGCCTGTAGTATTGAGGCGGTAGGCATTTTTATGTGGTGTGGAAGTCCAGAAATTTGGCCTTTTGAAAAGTGATTTGGCACGAGAAAACCTTGCTTGGCATGTTTTTAGCATGTTTGTGCCATATGATTGAGGGGGAGGCAGTGGTAGAAAAAAATGGTGTTTGGCATTTTTTGAGGACTTGTCTCTGTCGCCCTTGAGGTTAGAGTTTGAGATTATTTTGAGGTATCTGGCATTTCATGNTGATGATATTTGCCATTTTGAGTAGCGATATGGCATATTTCGTCCTTCTGAACAGGGCAAGCTTAATAGGATAATATTTTAATTAAATACGAAATTGGAAAATAACGTTAAAAAACATGATGGTGGACTTGTGACTGACAGGAAAAAAATTAATGAAATCCGTAATGGTGTGTATTTACGAAGTAACATGCAATGAAAATGTCACCTTATATCAGAGGTATATACACAGTCACAGCATGTTGATGGCAAGACTGTGTGAACTGCTGAGTCATTGCATTGGTTAAGGTTAACTCCAAAGCGTAAGCTAACTCTAAAACCCTAAACCTAAAGCCCTGGCCGTAAAGTCCATCCCTAAAAGTAAAACACCACCCCTAAAACCCTAGGGTAGGGTTTACAGAGGCAAGGACAAGCCCTACGTGTAATTCCCAAACCTTAACCCTAAAACCTTGAGTTCGCAGACGCAAGGACAATGTGATTGTCATGTAGCGTTGTCAGTGCTGTAGTGTGTGACTGTTCTGTGCAGTGATTGCATGGCAGCTGAACTGAAATGGTGAAGTAGGTGAAGGTACCTTACAATAATTCATTGCAAATGACATTGTAAATACTTTCCAAGAACGAGTTAGTTGATAATACAGTAGAATTGCCCTATAATAATGTCAGTTCATGGGACTGGAGAAAAAGCTTAACTTCAGGTGAACTGTTGTTATATCCGAACTGCAAGAAATCATTCCTAAAATGTCTTTTTAGTTGTATGCCAAAGCTTTGCAAGAGTTAAAAGTGTTCTTTGATTAGGAGCGCCACTTACTGTATCGTGTTTACATGTATAATCTGATGAAAGTGAGGAATTAGTATGCCTTTGTTAAAAACTATCAAAGTTTGTTGTTGTAATAAGGGTTGTCAGGTTTTGGAAAAATTTGGCGGCCGTTTTTTAAGTGCGCTGGCCAAGAAAAAACACAATTGGCCATTTTATAAAATTTGGCCAGTTTTTTGGTTGTCACTACATTGCTTCAATGTTGTATTGCTTTGAAGTGTGTAGTAGGCTAATGATTTAGATCAATTTCAGTCAGTAGATTTTGCACTTGCAAGTGCTTCAGTCAGTGATAGTCTTATGGTTACCATTGGCGGCTGCTACAAATGTACTTTGTAGTATCTGAAGACTGCTGTGCTCAGCTGTGTGACTGCATAATGTTATTTTAGGAGAAGTATTTTGCATTGTTAGTTAGATCTTACTGCTGGAAGTTTATCATCACTTTAAGACTGTACTTACTGCAATATACTTTAACCTATACCTTGTATTGCTTTAAAGTGTGTAGTAATTATGTAGTCTTTGTAATGAGTGCATTTTGTGTAAGTTAGCCCTTGCAATCAGTAAATTGTTTCAGTTGGATCTGTCATATCACTCAGTGTTTGCTCTCAAGAGTTTATACCCTTTCATCAACATATGTGGACTTGATCTGATGATTTTCAGCATGTGATTATGATAATCAACTTCATGCAGATTACTAGATTTCATCTGTTTGTTCTTATAACTGGAACAGAAGATGAAGAGATTTCTACTGGCAATGTAATTAGATTGCAAGGTTAATTTGAAACTGTTTAAGAAAAATGGCTCGGATTTGAACGAGTGATCCACAAATGTGTTTAATACATGGTTGTAAGCATTACAAAAATAAAGGACAAGTTGCATTATGCAATTTTTAGTGTATGGCAGAAATTGTTAGTTTTGGGGCAAAACTTGCTTTGTTGGCAAAACCAGAAAATTTCGGCAAAAAATACACTGCCCTCCAAAGATTTTGAGTCCTCTCACTATGCAAATTACCATAGTTGAAATATTTTGTGATTTTGGCAATAACGTTTTGAAAAAACATCCATTTTGGCCATAAGCTATGAACGATATCTGGCAACCCTGGTTGGAATGTTGAAATCTTTTGCAAGTTTTACCACATATGTACCATTTTTGTTACTGAGCAAAACAATGATGTCATACCATGGACTTTTCCATAATGGGATACTGCTTCTTTTAGTCGATAATTTATGCACTGCTCCACAAAGACTGTTGATCAAACTGACTGCAGTCACAACAATCCCTAATGCTGCATAGGAAAACTCATGTAATGATTTGTTCCCATTGCTGCTGATGGTGCAATCTTTCATGCCATTATCAAGTCAAGCCTGTGATGGCTCAATCATTGGCTGCTTGACTGTGTTCCCATTTGGTCATTAAAGATATGTGCAGCGGTTCCCACAGCTGAGCTTATACTTTAAAACTGTGGATTTCTGTAGTGACTCCACATAGCTGAGCTCATATGAAAAAAAACTGTGTTCCACTTCTGCAGGGACTGAAAAAAGTGTCACTATGGCAGGCTTAAGACGATATAGCAGAAGTCGTTATAGCCAGACTGGAATGCGTGTAAAAGATACGAATTCTGCTGGAATCGATGAAAAAGAATTGTTATAGGCAAACCATCATTATAGCGGAAGTTGCTATTGGTCAGGGGTGGCCAACCTGTGGCGCATGCGCCAAATTTGGCGCATTAGATGATTTTGAAGTGACGCATTATATGCCTGTAATCATAATAAATTAAGATAATAAGCCTTTCCAATGTTTTTATCAATATTTTTTCCTCAATCTCTCATGAGATGCCAGTTATCATCTTGAAACAAACTTTCAAGATGAGATTAATACTTTTAATTTTGCAGTGAAAAATTGATGAAATCAGCTAGTCTCCCTTTTTAAAGGAGCATGCAGAATGAATGATAATGGCAATATGAGAAAATGCACTATAAAGATCAAGTTATTGCGAGACTCATTTGAAAACCGCTTTGTGATTTAGCTGCAGAAGAAGGCTGTATTTTGGATTTATGAACCCTCTTTTGCTTAGTGAAACAGAGAATGAAAATGCCAAGTAACATATAAATGGAACTCCTTGACTTCAAATAAAATTTAATATTGAAAACGAAATTTGATGCTCCTTTTTCAGCCCGTGGTACTTACGATGTGATTAATTTCTGGCGATCCTTACCATGTAAAAATTACCCAGAATAAGAAAATTCGCTTAAATGACATGTGTGTTGTTTCAAAACGTTGTGCAAATTAAAATAAGCATTTTCATCCATGAAACTGATTAAAAGAAAAATGAGGTCGGTCTTTACTGATTAAAAATTGAAGAGTTTTCTGCTGATCTTAGTAAAAAATTTAACTCCAAACATTGAAAAACTAATGAAATGTTTAAAATCTCAAAAAAGTAAGTAAATTTGAAGTTTATTTGCTGCTTTACCAGATATTCCATTTGCATTTGATTGTATGACCTGTTAAATCACTAATGATGTGAAGTAACATTGTTACAAGAAATTGAGACAGTGTGGCGCATCTCTACTCGCGTTTGTAAAAATTGGCGCATGGCGTGCAAAAGGTTGGCCACCCCTGCTATAGGTGAATTGTACTGTATCTGTTTTCAGTGCATCGTAACAAATCCACCAACATGTTATTCAACCATGTTTTTCAAATTCACGTTCAAGTAGACATTGACAGTTAGTAAATATGCTTGCTTTGCAGCATTGTCACATGGCTTTATTTTTGTTTATTTTGTTCCTGTTAATATTTCCCTGTTATAGCTTTTGAACAGATGCCTGAATATTACTTTGTTTGTCATGGAAGAAAAGCTTGAAGATGAAAGCCAGGTATGAGCATATTTTTGAGTGACAGTGAATGACATCACATGCTCAGGCAAGGTGTGGTTGTCTCATAAGATTTGTAAGGTTTGTTATGGGGCAGGCCTGCACAACGTGCGGCCCACGAGAGCTTTCTCAACTGCAGAAAATGTGGCATAAGTCTGACTTCATATAATTAACAACGAGACCAACTCTAGCCTCATGGCAAGCTTCTGAGGAATCTGCCTGCTTTAACCCTTTACGTCCTTTACAAGCCACTATAGTGACTGGCACTTTTTTGGCCATAACTCGATAGCTGCTGGAGCTAGAGAGCTGTTCAAACCCTCTGCGGATTCAGCAAGTCTTCTGGTTGAAATCGAAAAAAAAGTTTTTTGTTCTAGGTAGAGGGTTTGCTGGGGGGACCGGCACAAGTTGAGGTGTTTTGGAAATTTTGGCCAACCCTGGGCCCCAACCTATTGACCCATTCTTTTGGAAAAATCTGCGTCTATAAAGCCCTTGATTGACTTGCTAGCATAACTGTAGCCAAAATGATGAGTGAAAAACTCAGTTTTTTTTGCCTAATTCCAAACTTTTCAGAAAAGGCATAATTTGCCCTTTTAGGGCAAACTTTGTCTGGCCATAACTCAGCAGCAGATTGAGCTAGAGAGCTATTGAAACCCTGTAATGACTAGTGGCGTCGTGTAATTAAGAAAAAAAATTTTTTTTACAATTTTGGATGGGGGTTTTTGGGCCAATGGGATCATGATAGGGGCATGTTTTTTGGTTAATTTGATGACGTTATCATCCGTTCCCAAGTGCTATTATTTTGGCCCGTAGTATTTTTGGATTCTAGGCCAGAATACGTGTTTTTAGAGCCTTGATTGAGTTTGTAGCGTTTCTGGTTCAAAAGTTAGGCCAAAAAACAGCTAATTGGTAAGGGGCTTTTCTCAATACTTTTTGGGGATTTCCCTAATTAATTTTGATGTTTTTTGGCCCTAATATTGGAACCAGAAACACTAAAAACCCATTGGGACCCTTCAAAGTCCCGAAATGTAACCAAAAAACAGCTGAACTAAAAAAATGTATGTCATGTAAATGGCTCCTGCAGGTCTTAAAGGGAGGTTGGGCAAAAATGCTGACATCAGCAAAAAATAACATAAACATCCTATCATTATATAAGCATTAAAAAAAATCAGACATCCTAAACTGAAACGTTTTTTTTTATTGCAAACTACATACCTTCACGAGTTTTTAGAGGGTTTGATCAGCTCTCTAGCTCAATCTGACGGCGAGCTATTGCCTGGGATGAAATGCCCCCAAGAGTGGCTCTTGAGGGAGCAAAATTTTGGTCAATTTTTGGTTTATGAGCCATAATTGTAGCTCCCGATATGTTAGAAAGTCAATCAACGGCTATATGGATGCAGATTTTCACCTAGTTTTCAACTAAACTTTGAGTCGAAAAAATGGCCCATTGGGATGGCCCTAGGGCCAGGCAAAGATGGCCAAAATAATACAAAACTACCCCTACTTGTGACGTTCCCCCCAGAAAAGCTCAAACCCAAAACAAAAAATTGTATTTTTTGAGTTTGACTACAAGACTTTTTGCATCCGTAGAGGGTTTGAACAGCTCTCTAGGTCTAGCGGCTGGCGAGTTAGGGCCAAAAGAGTGCCGGCCCCGATCTCTGCCATTTTAGGACGTAAAGGGTTAACCCTTTAACGACCGCCATTGGCCGGCCCTTTTCCTGCCATAAATCGCTAGCCGCTGGAGCTGTTCAAACCATCCACGGATTCAGCAAGTCTTCTAGTTGACATGAAAAAAAACGTTTTTCATTTTCGGTGGGGTTTTCTGGAGGTGATGTCACAATGAGGGCATGCTTTGGAAATTTTTGTCACCTTTAGCCGGCCCTGGACGCCAACCCATTGACCCATTCTTTTGGCTCAAGCTTTTGTTGAAAACTAGGTCAAAATCCTCGTCAATAGAGCCCTTGATTGACTTGCTAACATATCTGTAGTCAAAATTATGGGCCAAAAACCCAGTGTTGACCTAATCCAAAACTTTTCAGAAAAGGCACAATTTAAAAGGTCAAACTTTGGCCAGCCATAACTCGGCAGCAGATTGAGCTAGAGAGCTGTTCAAATCCTGTAATGACTAGTTGCGTCGTGTAGTTTATATAAAAAAAAAATTTTAATTTGGTTGGGGGGTTTTGGGCCAATGGGATCATGACAGGGGCATGTTTTTTGGTTAATTATATGACATCATCTTCCGATCCCACGTGCCAATATTTTGGCGAACAGTATTTTAGGAATCTAGGCGAGAATATACATTTTTAGAGGCCTTGATTGAGTTTCTAGCGTTTCTGGTTTAAAAGTTAGGCCAAAAAACATCTCATTGGTAAGGGGCTTTTCTCAATACTTTTTGGGGATTTCCCTGATTTATTTTAATGTTTTTTGGTCCTGATCTTGGAACCAGGAACGCTAAAAACCCATTCGGACCCTTCAAAGTCCCAAAATGTAACAAAAAAACAGCTAAACTAAAAAAATTAATGTCATTTAACTCTTTGGCGTCCGCAAAGATTCGGGGATTTTCGAAAAAAAAAACGCCTAAACACACGTGGCTTTGCGCAGGAATTTCTCCAGTCTGGTATGCTCTACAGACCCAGTAAAAGTCTCAAAAAAGGCGACAAGTCTTCTAGTCTGTTCTTGAAAAAAATTTTTTTGCTTGGGGGATGCGTTTTTTTGTGAGTGACATCATAAATTGAGGACTTTTAGGCCACCCTGGCCCACTTTGCCTGGCCCTGGGCGCCAACTGTTAGGTGGTAGTATCTCACTAAGGTAGTATTTCACTAAACTACTTCACTTATGACGTCAGTCACAAAAATCCACACCCCTTAACCAAAAAATTTTTTTTCGAATGCAATCTACTAGACTGGTCGATCCGTTTGAGCCTTTGAACAGTTCTCTAGCGCAATCGGCAGAGGAGCTAGGGCGTTGGTAATGCAACCAAAAACTGCTGTGTTTTAGGCCGAAATCGAAGTATGAATATATCCTACCATGGTGAAACATCTCTACAACTAGATAGAGAATTACAAAACTTTTTAGAAAATATCTGAAAGAACTTGCTCATCTGTCTCTCATTCATAAAAAACATACAATTGGAGATCATTTTAAGTGCAAGGACAAGCAAGCACATCTGGAACGATGCAATGTGGTATTTAAACTTAAATGTTCGTTTGGTCATTCTTATATTGGACAAACGCAAAGAAATTTGAAATTTCACCTGGATGAACATAGTCCTTTGAAATGGAACCACCAAGCTACTGATGTAGTCAAACATTTATACACATACCCAGGTCATTTGATGGACTTAAAAAATCCTTAAATCGTGCATCTGCTTTTAACTACCGCGAATTATTAATTAAAGAGATACTTCTGATACAAGAACGGCAACCCGAGATTATTGTAGACAAATTTTCCACCCCTTCATACATCTTCAGTACGTAGATCGTTATGTCAAGTAATTGGCTGATGCTCAGTTCTTATGTTGATACATGTTTCGTGTATTGCTGTTGGTGCTCACATTTCTGTAGTTTTCCCAATACGTTTCTAGTTTCTCTCTGTAGTTGTTCCCCAGAAAGTACAGAAAATGTGCACGAATTTTTGTGCACCCCCAAATTTTGTTAGACACAGAAAATTTTTTTTAAGCATCTAATAAAAACTAAAAGATGACCTAAAAATTCATTTTGATCTCCCAAACCTTAAAACCTGGTATCAGTTCTGCTGACAGCAAAAACAGAAGAGCACTGTTCTTGGCAGATCACTGATGGAATGCAGAGTGGTTGCACAACATGAGACTCCATACTTTCATGCCTGACACTAGCACCCTCCTCCCGGAATGGCCCTGCCAAGAACAGCCAGCTTAATCGCTTCCGTGCTGGTTTCAGACATTTTTGCTCCTGCTTCCACAAATGGGGTATGGCCTCATCTGAGGCCTGTGAGTGTGGCCCAGAAGAACAAAGCATCGGCCATGCTGTCTTTTATTATACAATCCATCAACCTCCCCATGAACTGTGCAGTCTAGTGGTTGAGGATGATGAGACAATTGAATGGCTGCTAATGCATACCCTAAGATCTAATGCAACCAAGCAGTGGATAGTAATAACTGGCTCAAATGACGAAGAAAAAGCCGCAAAAATAGTGAAAGTAAGTTGATCACAGTTTATTCAACAGGGAAACTACTTCCGCTTTTTAAGCGCCAAACGTAAAACTGGTTTCTTCATGAAATTAACTGTGATTAATTTGCTTTCACCATTTTAGTGGCTTACAACTTGGATAATTAATGGTTGTTTCACAATTTCTTCCAAACTACAACAAAATAGACTTTTGCAGCCGGAGGGAAATTTATGTTTGTTAATTTGGGCCTTCTAGCTTTCTGAGTTGTGCCGGCCTATTGCAGGGTTTAACAAACATAACCTTTTTATAGTGTTATGCAGATATGTTGTGTTAACCCATTGTTAACACATGACATTTTCATACAAAAATTTTACACTTTGAAATATTTTAATTGTGTATAAATCATTATTTTCAAGATTAACCATAGTGATTTTGCCAGTCTTACAGCAAAATAAGACTGGGAACTAGAGCTTAAGTGATGCATTGGTATGCTGATATGTATTGGCTGATGTAGCAATGCTGCTAATGTGTCATATCAGCAAAATTCCATAGATTATATTGGCAATATTTGCTCATAAAAGCAACATTGCTGTCTTTCTGCATGGAATGTTTGAAAACTCAAGTTGATATTTTGTCTCTGATTGATAATGCAAATTATCTGTCTTGTTCTTTATGACTCTGAATAAACCACTTTGTGGCATAGCATTTACTTGCAGGTTGTTGTACTATGAGCAAATGACTGCCTGCGAACAAATCAGGGTATGTGATGTGGCGGTTGCCTGTTTTAGTGACCCAGGTTTGCACAAAGTTCGATGTATGTTTTTTATTGCAGTGAAGTAATGCCTTTCATCTGGGATTTGAGTAATGCAAAAATATCAGCAACGAAAGATCAAAAACTGTGTCATTCCAAAAAAACCTAATTGTTTGAACTCTGTCTATCAAAAGGAATCATTTCCCAGCAAAGAATCGGACACTATGATCTTATAGAGTATATATTTCGCATATGAAGTAGCCATCATCAGCTCTTATTCAAATATAATAAATTGTTTGAATTGTTTGAGCTCTAATAATAAATTGTTTGAACTCTAATTGATTATTCCAAAATGTATCATTGTTGATTAAACATGATGATTGCGAGGTGACTTTGTGTTAGGATGCAAATGACCTGGAAGCTGTTACAAAAATTGAAAACAACAGTATTCAGATTCCAGAAGATGTTGCAAGTCAATTGTTGAAAGAGAAGGAAATTTCAATGACTAAGGAGTATTCTGAAAGTAAGAATAGCAAAAGCATATTGATTTTTTCTGCTTGCTAGTATTACTTAGTATGATGCTGGGTTTGTTCTTTGGTCATAGAGCAAAATTTTTTGAAATGTAAAAAAAAAATTAAGTAAAATTTTGGTTATAATGTATGAAAAGGTAGGCAAGTGAGTACTGTTATTGTGAATGGTAATACTATTATGGGACAAAGACTGAAATGTCTCAGCAAAAAAACAGGTATGATGTAAGTGTGTGAGTAGAACTGTGATGAAGAACGATGTACTGATAGTTTCCAGCCTACCATGATCTTATTAACTTGCAAGTACATGAATATATGTATGATTGCTGTAAAGTAGAAAGAGCAAGTAATTTTTGATTTATTGCTGGGTTACTATGGATTGAAGGCTGCTCAAAGCTTATTTATTTTCTAATGTGACTATGCTATGATGCAAAGACATACCAATATGGCTGTTGTACAAATATTTCACTATAGTTCTGGCAGTTCGTAAGGCAACGAAGGTTGTTTATAACAGGGTTTCTTCGGAGTCTGGAAAGTATTGAAAAAAGTTGGCAAGTTATAATCTGGAAAAGTCATAAAAAATTTTTTGTTCAAATTATCTTAGTATGAAAAGAGGAAATAATTATCTAGACTTGATTTTAGACTAGAGATTGACCGATATGACTTTTTTTGGGCTGATACCGATATATTGGCCATTCATAGACCGATAGCCGATACCGATATTTCCAAAATATTGAAATCTTGCTTTCTGCCTCATTAGCAAAAATGTTACGTATTCTATGCCTTACCTTTTTTTCAAAAACTTCGAAAATCAGGATTTATGAGTTAAAACTTTTCTAATTGCAGCATTTTCAATATTTTGCTATGATTTTTGATTAATCTGGTGCTTTTGTTTCGGCTGCGATGGCCAACGCGTGCTTCATGGTTCATCTTGTCTGCTTGTTCATGAAAACACACGTCTTGACTTGGTTCGTTGTGCTTTCTTGTGCAAGTTGTCTTGATGCGTGAGGAATATAACAGTGTTTTGACAACACCTGCTGAGGCCGATAAAATCGGCCGTTTTGGCTGATACCGATATATTGGCAAAACCCAAATATTGGCCCGGGGCTGATATATCGGTCTATCTCTACTTTTGACATGCATTCTAATAATTTTTTATTCTAATATTTTTTCAGAATGTTGATATTGTTAACTATTTCTGCAGTGTTTTTTTAAGGAAAATGTTGGGCACCTGACTTCTCTGATTCTAGGAACCTGATGATAATTTTCTCTCATTTTAGAAACCCGATTTTAAATTCTAGGGACCCGAATCGGGTCTCTAAAGCATCTTTAAAAAAACATGTATTTGTGTATCATTTGGAAAAGCCACAACTTTTGTACTTGGTTTTTAGCAAGAAAGATAAAAAAAATTTTTTTATGTCTATATTGCAGGAGTGGCCAAACCGTGAGTGTTCAAACCTTTGCATGTGGCTCTTTGAGCTTTCCAAAAACTGATATATTTGTTTTATATTTTTTATTTCTATTGCAAAGTGTACAAATGTTGTGAAGTCGTACTGTGATAGCTTACATGCCGTACACTTTGCAAGTTCTTCCAACAAGTATTATGATGTCACAGAAGCGTAAATTGCAAATAGATTTGTGTTTTAGATTTTTATGTTTCGACTCTTTCTAACTTGGGTTTACGATATGCGGCTCATACACAGAGCAGGTTTGGCCACCCTTGCTATATGGAATAGTCCTGAAATTGTCAGGTAAACCGAACATAAACTTTTGAAGTTTTCATTGGTCTGTACCCTTGCAAAAATCAGACTTCAAAATATTGGATTAAAACATTCGTGTTTGCAGGTATGAGTGCCATATGCTGTGATAATTTATTTTGAATAAAAGTAGCATGACATATGCAAAGTAGTTTTTGATACATAATGTTTGCTATAAAATTATGCCATTTTAATCTTTAAAACTTGTTTTGCAGTAAAAAAAAACAAGAAAATTTTGCAATGCAAGAAAAAATGGTTGCTTCTTCCTGCATGTATTGTTGTTGTAACTTTGTTTTCTGCAGGTAAGTGCTTTGCTCATTCCTTTACACTTACAAGATTTTGACAGAAAATTATTGTTTTGGTGGTACTACTTGCATTTACTTATAATAATATCAACTTTGATATTATTTGCTGCATTTCCACTGTCTTCATGCAGCTTTATGTTTCAAAGTCATGAAGCTTAGGTCAGCAGTGCACAACCTGTTATGACCTCTTGTGATCTTCAATAAAAATGTATATGGGCGTGCACATGCAATTTAAAATATTAGTTAAGGCAATGTATAACTGTTTTTCTGCTGTATGTAGATATTTAGCAGAAACATGACCAAACTGACAAGAGGAAGCAAAACAGAAGCAAATCAGAAGAATAATATTTTTAACTCACTGGTGGCTGTAAGTCATGGAAAAATGTAACACGATTGGAAATAGTAAAAAGGTGTTATGGTCAGGCATCAGTGTGAATTTAATTTACTTGGTGTTACTAACAGTTACTGTCGTTGCAAACACACGATGTTGAAAATTGCTAATTTTTAGATTTTTTGGTTTAACTGCAGTGTTTGAAAACTGCACGTTGTTTCTATTCCAAGAAAGTGTATTTCTTAGCCAAAATAGTGGTGGCTAATCTTAAAGTTTGTGGGACAGCTAATGCACTGCTGAAAATAAAGAAAATGGGCTTCTGAAGGTAAACAGCTAAAAAATTTCTGATGTAAATATGTGTAGGTATTCTTTTCATGAAAGAGATGAATCTGTGCAACCTTGCTTTACTAAGGCAGCTGAAAGTTGATCAATATCATAATTACTCCTAACAACGCCTGTTCAGATCCAATAATTCTCAAATGCATAGCTGTTTTTAAAATGACTGAAAAAAATTAAGTAATTTTGGTCAGAATGTCTGAAAATATAGGGTAAAAAGCAGTTACGGTGAGTTTTAATAGAACTGAGAAAAATGACTGAAATATTTCAGTGACCAAAATGTCTCAGTGAAAAAAAAACAGGTCTATAATCTAGCAATTCAGATGTTGTACTGTGTAAACCAGGGTTGGCAAACACTGGGATGGGGCGGGATGCCAATCCATGAAGGACTTGTTAATGAGCCATGTAGAACCGCGGTCGAATTGTGGTGACAGCAACCAAGACAAAATCATATAGTAGGCTGAACATGAGAAACGCACTGCAGGTGTCATTGACTATTGTAATTCAGGTGTCATTGACTATTGTAATAGTGCGAGCATTTTATTGTGGTAGGAAAGCCTAGATCTCGTATTGAAACTGTGTCATGATGACTTATGACAGTGCTTCTCAAACTTTTTTTGTAACGACCCAAATATTAAGGGTAAATAGATAGCAAAGCTTTGGCGACCCAGTCTTTTTCACACATTTTCTTGCAATCATAACAGATGAACTAAACACAAGACAGTTTAACAAAGGCCTAAACATAGTTATAACAACAGTTAAAATTTAATCAATGTGAATCCTGATTTTGTATCATTTCCACAACTTTGTCAAAATTTGGAGCAATCTTTCCCAGAGCCAATCTCATGTCGTCTTCAGGCTCAAGACAGTTCCTCGTCTTTGTTTTCATCTGTGTAAGCACAGAAAACCCACACTCACACAAGCAGGTAGTAACAAGTGGCAGTAGAACTTATACAGCGGGCATACCAAAAACACTCTTTTCTCAGTCTTGATTTTTGTCCAAAATTGACCAAGGTTTACTTTCTTAAATGCATTTCTCAATAAACTGTCGCACTGAATGTCAATAAATTCCTCTTTAAATCCAGAAATAGTTTGGCAGCTTTCCGACATTGTATCAACATTAAAAGCAAATGGATGGCACACCCCTTCCAATTCTTTTGCTTTTTTGGGGATAATCAAATCAAAGTCTTGTGTCAATGAAGCCAAATGCTTTTTGATAACGAGGTGGACATCATAAAAACACACCTACTCCATATCTTTGAGAAACTGATTATAAACAGGAAATTATGCTGTTTTCTGAGACTCTATCTTTCTCTTCCACAATTTCAACTTTTCCCTATAGAAGCTTTTTCCAGATGCGCCGACCACCATTATATTTGGCCCATGCAAAGATTGATTTAATGATATTCAACTAAGAAAATTTATTAGAGAGTATGTCGCACCCACAAGCAATAACCGACATCAAGTCACAATAAAAATGATTTAACTTTACAGGTGTAAACTACTGCAGTCGGCGACCCAACCAAATCACACGGCAACCCACTTTTGGGTCGCGACCCTGGGGTTGTGAAGCACTGACTTATAAGTTGCAATCAATTTGTATGCACCAAACATTTGTTACTAGAGCTTGTCTGATAAGCTTTTTTGGGGCCGATACTGATGTTTTTCATTGCCGATATCCGATGCCGATACCAATCTTTTTGCATTACTCAAGCTGTGTCTATTTTGCCTTGTGAGGCAAACAAGCACTCCTGGAGCTATTTTGCCTTCAGCCAAACATTTTCAAACTACAGCTGAAAGAACATTACAGTGCATATTTTTCTTCAGGCCACATAAAGAAAATAATTTCACAAGTTACAATTATGTTATGAGGCAAAATATACACTCTTGGAGCTATTTTGCCACCAGCTGGACATGATTGGCAGAACTGGTCATATGACAAGTTTGGACAGCTTGACTGTAAATGGGTCAGTCTGATAGACAAGTAATGTCATGCTTTCAATGCTGGCAAGTTGTTAGCAGCTTCTTCCTTGCATTGTGTGAACTGTAGGCTAAACCTAAACCCTTGTTTCTTTACATATTGTGCTTGACACGTGACCATTTCAACCAGCTGTGTTTGACTGAAGGTCAAAGGTACTCTAAAAGGATGGCTTAATCCGTTGTGCCTGCTACAGTCCATAGAAATTTCTAGGACTCACAGTAGTCTAACTCTAAAATAAAAAAAATTCACAAACAGCAAGAATGTGTTACGTATAAGTGGGCTTACTCCTTGTGTAGACGTCTGTGCCTACGCTCAGATGTCAAAAGTAAAAAAAATGTGCGACGCATTGAAAACATCACTTTACTGAGATGATGAACTGTACAACATCAAATTCTGTGCAAACCTGGGTCCTGCTTGCTGTGACGTAGGAACTTTGTTGATGCACGGTGAACGCAAGACTGTCTAGCCTAGAGAGACTTTGATAAAACAGCCAATCAACACCAAAAGCACATAACATAGTTTGTTTGCAGACTATCATCTGCTTACCACGCCAAAACCTAGGAGCAAATGTTATGTCATAGGAGCGTTTTGTTGGAACTGATGCACAATGGTCTGTATGCATGAAGGCTCTATGCGCCAGTAACAGACAGAGCATTTGTGCTAACCAATCATGGTCAGAGACGAAGTAGCAACTTGGATTGGAACGCTCCATGCAGAGCAACAGCGCAACACTTTTATGAGCAATATATCGGCGGAATTATGCTGATACGATACATTGGTGACATTGTCACATTGTCTGATGTATATCAGTGTGCCAATACATCGGTTAAGTTCTGATTGTTACTTTATTGAGAGCTGGTCCGCAAAATAATGCCCAACTTAAGCTGATTTGTAGTGCAAAATACGTTGCTGGCCCCTGGCATGAACAACAGAATATATAAAGTCGAAAGTTACTTTCAAATTAATGCTTCTAGCATACCTTGAGTAAGGAATGCAGACAGACACAGGACAGAGATTGCAGTCACAACAGTTTTTGATGCAATGCTATGCAGTTATTTGATGCAAAAAGTACACCTTGTAGTGTAGGATCAGCAGCCATAATGTGTTACGACTCTATTGTGATTTTTGGTGACATCATTATGTGTTTGTTTTGCAACATTATGGTGAATTTTGAAGTTCCAAGTCGTGTGACACAAGAAATACAATAATGACAATTATGTCATGTTGGTAATTATTTACTTTTTATATTGTCTTTTGTCAGCATGGGCATTGGAGTACGTGCACTGCTAATTTTTTATGACTGTTTTGCACACTTAGTTATTTTCATGTAATTTCGCACATAGTTGTTTACTTCACCAAAGGTGGTAATAACAGTGTCACCTGGGTTTAACACTTGACTAAGAAGGATATAGATCAAAAGTTTAAACGTACTTGTAAAAACCATTAATTTTTGATCTGTTTTAGCAAAAATAAATGGAAATTGATTAACTTTCTAGGTCTTTCTGATAGCTTTCATGAATAAGTAGTTTATAATTTAGTGAGCTAAGACATCAAAATTATCTTCTTACTGCAAGTAGTTGCTAATTATTACATTATTTGTAAGTTTTACCTGATGGATCAAACTTTGGGGATGACACTAAACTCCTAAACATCAATAAATTGCAAAAAAATGTAGATGTCTTATTTTTTATGTAAATATACACCTGTGCTTGTCATTAATGGAATATTCTTAATGTTTACCAAAGTTTGTCCTTAAAATTACAAAGACATTATAACACAGAACACACCAGAAAGGATTTCAATTGTGGCTGCATATTGTATTTGTACTATTTAGTCAAAACGTATTTTGCATCTTCTGTTTCTCAATATTCAGGGTTCCCATGCTGTATTGAAGGTTTTAAAAAAGTTGTGGAATCTGTTTTGAAGACCTTGAAGAATTATTGAATTTGGCCAAAATGTACATAAAGTATTGAAAATAAGTATTAAAATTCAAAATTCAGGTGATTTTCAAATTTTGTGGTTTGCTGCTGATGAGAGTTTTGCAAATATTTTTGCAGTGTTCCATAAATGAACTTTTGGAAAATTTGAACTTTTGGAAAAAGAGCTAGGGCGTTGGTTAGGAAACTGAAAACTGCTGTTTTTTAGACCGAAATCGAAGTACAAACATATTGTAGACCGGCTCTCAAAGTGTTAATGCTCCAATCATGAAAAACCATACGAATGAACACAATAACCTGTGCAGCATCCCTGATGTCTGTTGATTCGTCAAGTTGCAGTGAAAAACACGCACAGTTATTAAAATCATTGTAAAGTTGGTGGGCAACATTTTCACTTATATTCTCATCACGGTGTTTCTTGACAGTTGTAGCTCTTTGATAGCACTTTTGTTACGGAAATACTGAAAAAGACCATTGGAAATTTCTAGAAAGCACTCTTGCAGCAACTCCCCTTCTGAAAATGCTTTTCCTTTTTTTTGCTAAGAAAAAACTTGCTTTGAATGAGGCTATAGTAGAGCTATTGACGAAGTACAAAAATTTTTTAGAACTCTTTCCTGTCCATGTAAATTTGATTTAAGGTTGTTAACTTTCCTTTTCCTTGCTTCACTTCCAAGAGGATAATAATCGTTATGTTTGGCATGGCGTGTCATAAAGTGTCTTTCAAGATTTCCTTTCTCGGACAAAGCAAGGGAAGCATTTCAGATAAGACAAGTGCAGTTCACATTTATCATAATAAAGAAGTAGTCAAGCTCCCATTTTTCATTGAAGTAATATATCTTCCTTCTCTTTGAAGCGCTCATTTTGTAGGCAAGGTATGGCTGTAACAAAGATGCTCAATCACTGACAGTAAAAACAGCAGCTACAACTCTTATTACTGCGGGTCTGGAATATTGATTGTAAAATGTTATTTTTAGGTATCTTGTCAATTCAATGCAAAGTCGATCGCAATCGACCAACTGAGACTTGGCAATTGACCACGACCTGTTGGCCACCCCTGGTATACAGGATGATATATGACATAACTGCCATGTAATAAATCTACATTGCGGGAATGACATTGGACAAAATGTCAATAACACTTAACCTAGTTTCATCTGAAACTCTACTGAATGCTGACATC
>JGI24021J15306_10003534_pt1 | contig 17700 bp, 6 predicted proteins | sample Ectturendosymbi1_FD_15306 | JGI IMG/M metagenome (IMG submission 15306)
TGTCCCATCCCATGGGACGTTTCCCATGGGATTCCATAGGAATCCCAGTCACATGGACAAGCCTGGCTATCACTGGAGGCAACGGTCATCACGTGGAGGCAACGGTCATCACGGCTATCACTGGAGGCAACGGTCATCACGAACATCACGTTTCAGGTATATTGCCTGGCCAGAGGGCCTCAGTCTTTAGGCCCTCTGGCCAGGCAATATACCTGAAAAATGTGGGAATATTGATTGAAATATGAAACAGGTTCTTTTTGACATTGTGATGAAAAGTCATTTTTGAAACGTGATGTTCCACAACACAGAAAAGACAAAAACTTGTCACGGAAATGTACCACAAGTCTCATTCGTCGCCAGAACACAATGGCGAAGTATTTGACAGAAGCTGGCTTTGTTTTTCTCCTTCGCAAACTTGTGTAAATGTTTCCCTTGTAGACTACATAATGTGCGCGGATACGACTAAATGTGCGCATTTCCTTTTTGGAAAAGAAATCTTCGACTGGAAGCACGCTCTTGAGCACCTCAGGAGCCACGAGCATTCAGTGGAACATATAGATGCCACGATTACATTTAGTCGCAGATATAATTAATCACTCTGAAGAACTGATACAGAACTAGGCGGAAATCGCCTCTGCCTGCAACGTTTGGTTTCTGTCGAAAATTTATTGCTGGGTGAGGACTAACGTTTAGAGATGATGAAAACGTTGGATCGCCCAGAAAGTTTTTCCAAGAAAGTTTTCAAATTTTTTTCAAGCAAATATTTAAAAAAATATGAGATGCTTCTAGCGACCGGTTTTGCAACAGTTTCACAAATTGCTAATAATTGTCAAAGCCATGTTGCATCATAAAGTTTTGTTACGGTTGAGTTAACAAATGTGTTTCTGTTACCTAAACATTTTGTATCCGCACATAGGGCATCTCTTACCTAAACATTTTGTATCCGCACATAGGGCCTCCTACCACGCCTGGGCCCAAGGCCCCCCACCATCTAACTCCGGCGCTGCGTTGATGGCCGGGTCAATAAGGCGGGTGTGAGCACTGCGGTATAATATAGGAGCGCAGTACTCTGCTGTTGAATGGACTAGGGCTAAGGTGGCTGTTCGCAAAATTGTTGCTCCGGCACCTCAGCGAGAACCAGCAAGCTGCCTCTAAATTGCGACGCGTGATATCAGCTTCTTGCGAAGTAACTCAAGGTGTCGGCGATACGTTAGCGACGGTGTCCAACATTACTCTGACTTGTTTGGGCTCGGAGCAGAATGGTAGGGTTTCGTTGTTGTGGTTGACTTTTAGCTCACGTTTGGCTTCCTTGTTGTAGAGGTGGAAGACTACCAACACCGTTTTTGGTTTTTGCATTGCTGAGCTTTAACTTCAAGGTATGGAGGTATTCACCCACGTTTGCCATGTCTTTGCTCAGCATCCCTTCCACTGCCTGCCAGTGACCATCAGCATATATGATTACTAGGTCGTCAGCGTATGCATACTCTCTGGGGACGGTGGTTGGCAGGTCAGAGGTGCAGGTGTTGAAGAGAAGGGGTGCCAGGACGAATCCCTGTGGGAAGTCGTTCTTAAGGCGTCGTAACCTGCTCCGTTTGCCGTTGCCGGTATGGGTGATGCTGCGATTGCCAACCAGATCGATTATCACGCGGACCATGTACGTGTCAGGTAGTAATCGCAGTAGATTGCAGGTGAGGCCATGATGCCATGCAGTGTCGTGGGCTGCTCGACAAACACAGCTCCCGCCTTCTTTGCCGAAAAGCCTCCTCGAGGTCTTTTGTCTCTATGGTGACCTTATCTGCTGTCAGGGCCGGTGCTAGGAATTGAGATGGCCAATTAGAAGACTGATGGCGAGGACCCCACTTGATGCATAAGTAAAAGTCAATATATATTTTGTGTAGTACGTTTGCGTTTAACCAGGTTTTTTTAAAGAAAAATGTTAGGTAACCGGTATGGATCTGTAGGGACCCGATTTCTCTGATTCTAGGGACCCGAATCGGGTCCCTAAAATGCCTCAAAAAAACCTGGTTTAACCAAAAAAAAATAAATGCTTGATATAATAAAATGTTGAAAAACTATGAAAGCTTTTTTAATTATTTAAAAATATTAACAACTAACAAGTATAACATATACAGACAAAATTCCTAGATACAAGCCTTTCAGAAAAAGGTTTTCTGGCCTTTTTATTTGCTAAGTCTCTGAATACATTTTCAAGGTCATTGATTTTAACAATGCCATTTTCTGTTGATAGCATTGCCCAAATTGCTTACTCTCTCTTGTGAAATTGTGATCGCAAGTATGTTTTCATTAGTTTTAATAAACTTCTTTCACCTGATGCAGTTGTTGCCAGAGGTGAAAGTAAGCCGGAACGGCCCTGAACGCCGTTCCGGTAAAAGAATTATTGCCGGTACGGCGTTCAGGTTAAAATTTCTAGTTGGTTGGTATTATGACGCTGACGCAACAACGGCGGTACCTGAACATTACTAGAAACAGCTTTTACATCTTATTTCCTGCGAAAGGTATCATAGGAGTTCAAGGCAAATCATTTCTAGCCGTCTCTGCGTTCGTTTCAAAGGAACTTGTTCACTCCCAAGCCGAGCACTTTTAAATACCCGTGAATAACCTAAATAACGTAAATTTTAATTATTTGAAAATTCTCAAAAAACATTGCGGCCCGCACAGAACGCCCTCGCGGGCCACATGCGGCCCGCGTCTTTGAGCCCCTGATCTAGACCTTTCGATAAGCTCAAGAACAAAATAGAACAAAATGTAAGTCGCCCTCGATTGTCCTTGATTGTAAGCGGGGGTTTACAATCGAATAAATACAGTTTACACTTTTCCAGGTTTATTGCCGAATCTTAGCTGTGCAACATGCTCAGAAAGCGTTCTACTTCTGCCAAAAATTTATAATGGTTTTTGGTGGTACTGCGCAGTGGCGCACCTGAGAGGGAATATTGCTCACCGCTGCCCTTTTATTAGTTTCATTATGACTGTTTTTGATCGGATATCGAGGGAGTTCAGAATAATGTAATATTTTTATGAATTGAAACAACTTCCTCAGTGAATGTAGCGAGTACGTGTAGACTCAGGGCCGGATTTACCTATAGGCTATAGCAGGGGTCGGGAACCTCTTTGGCTAAGGGAGCCATGAAACCTACATATTTTCAATTGTATTTCTGTGAGAGCCATATAATATATTTCAACACTTAATGCAACTAACTTACTAACTAACGTGTGCATTTTTAAGCAAAATCAACAATTTTAAACAAGGGTAAATGTCTGAATTTCCTGTTTAATAACATGCATCTTACTGTTAATGCGACGTCTTGTGCTGCATGGTGTTGTTGATGGCTTTGTAGTCTGGAAAATTACAGAAAAAGTTTCATTCGCAACAATCGTGTTAAGAAAATATCAAGCGAGCCAGATGCCCTCATCAAAAGAGCCACATCTGGCTCACGGGCTATAGGTTACCGACCCTGCCCTATACTGAGACCTCCTTGCAGCATCTCTGACATTAACAGTAAAGATCTACTGGAATATCTCTTGAACATTGATTTTTGACGACAGCCCTCTCTGTATTGTGTATGCGAAAGTTTTATATTAAAAATTGCTTACCGAGTTACGAGCGTAAAAATTTGAATCTTAAAGTTAAAATTCTGCTTACAACGCTGTTGGACAGCTAGGTTTGCTGGTTCGACACGAAATATCTCTACAAGTCCTTGCAACCAGAGTTTGTGTGACATGCAAGTGCACTTATGCCTTTCCAACTTTTCACCAAATCTACCCTTTTTAGCCTGTAGCTTGATACATACTGTGCCGCTACCACTTCCAGTACAAGTCCGTTAGGAACTTAGCAGCAGGTTCTGATCACTCTTATGAATTTATCATATCCAGCACGATCTTCCGAACACGTATATGCTACCTAAGGGCAACATGTTTTTAGCGTTGAGTTTCGAACTCCCAACGTGCTGCACCTTGCCTAACTTTGAATGGCTAAATATGTTCTGAAAACAAGCGTAACAAAAAAGCTACTAACACTCTCCTGAAAACCTCAACTTCTTGCCAACCTGATTGCATCTGACGTCAACTGCCTTTGCTGCAAAATCTACTATCATAAACAGCCCTCATGTGGACATCAACTGCCATGCATTTTCCGCGATTTGATGAGATTTTGTACCAGGAGTATGACGCCTCCTTACACTGCTAAGCTAGTAACGGTGAAACTCAAATGCACAACTTCGGACAAGAGAGTGCTTTTACTTCTACACCAATATGCACATGTCAAAGCGGTACGACTCAAGTGGCAACTTGAAGAACCAAACACGAAACGCTATAACCTTGCCACAAAACTACACTTTCGTGAATTAGTCTGAACTTTCTAGCATCACATACCTGGTCAACTAAGTCATAGCAGCGCAGCGAACTTCATTTTGCGCCATAGCATCTGCACCCAGTTGTAGCAAAAACTGAAAACGCCTCCGCTGAGACCGACCTGTAGGCTGGCCATGTGATGCACTGCACACTGCAAAACTATCAAAGGTCCACAAACATCACAATTCCGGAATGCAACCTTACACTGCCTTTAGTTGCAGCCACATCTGACCACTTAACAAGAGCATGCGTAGTTGCGTACGCTTTACGAACAGCAACAGTGTTTGGTAGCAACAAACTATCCCGCGAACGCAACCACGCACGTGGCATGCAGCTGCTAGAGAAAATCCTTTTGAATGGTTAACGCCGCTGTTTTTGCACACGAGGTGAAAACCTCGTGTCTTTGCACACGAGACATCTCGTGTCTTTGCACACGAGACATCTCGTGTCTTTGCACACGAGGTGAAACCAAACAGCATATAAGTGACGGAAGGTGATTGCAGGCAGCGATTTCGGGCAATTGAGAAAATCCTATGCAGCTGGTGATTCTTAGACACGACTGTCCTCACGCGCGTAACAGTCTAGGTTAACTTCAACCGATGGTCGACAGTAGCACAAGTACATGTAAATTTAGGACTACTCAGTTAAACCAATGATTCCACAAGCCAAACGAGCTCCAGCGTGCCCGGTTTTCTTGCTATCCGGGAAACCGCCTATGCCCAGGTCATCAGGGTCAGCATGGACGACAAACGCACGGCCGAGAACTGAGTTAGGCCCGGTTAAAGTGACCAGCTTATCTTTGATATCAACAGGCGCCACGCCGTTTTTGCAAGCCGTGACGTTACCCAAGTCACCGAAATGACGATTGTCGTCGGTTGGAGCGCCGTGCTCCTTGTTTTTTGGATTGAAGTGACCCCCAGTGCTGGCGCATCCATTGGTGCGGTCTCCAAATTCGTGAATGTGGAAACCGTGCTGACCAGGCTTGAGGTTTTTCAGCTGGCCGCTAATTTCGCAATAACCTTCCTTCTGCTCAAGATATACGGTTCCATAGCCCTCGTCGCCGACAAGAACGCAGATGCCTTTCGCACTCATCATGTAGACTCTCTAATGCACCAACAGTGGCAGTACAAGCTAGCTAATGTAACCTGCAAATAACAGATCGCGGAATTATACGTGAATATAACGCGGCAGTGCAGGGATGCAACTTCCTGCAAGCAAAAGATTAATGGATGGAGGTTTGCGCATCGTGAAACGAACAGGAAATGCAGCCATAGAGTTTCCTCATCTGCTCCGAAATTGCTAAATGCAAAAGCGCGCTCAGCGATAAGTCCATAATCATTCTGATTGGAGTGAAGCTTTCAGTTGGCAGTGAACAACAAAGAATCGTTACCAATGCAATCTTTCAATGTAAAAAACAAACCTTAGCTCGCTGTTACTATTAAAGTAACGAAACATATTTGCAAAATATCAGCTAATGAATTCTGATCAAATACACGATCACCTGAAACAAACGCTTCACGCACCCTTCCAGCACTTCAAACTCTCCTAACCCTAAAATCAAGATCGCGCACAAATGAAAACCTTACCAGCGCTAATTGGAAACGTAATTTACAAAAATTTTCGCCAGAATTTATCGCAAGATTGTTAAGTCTTCGCCTTTGACTAGAGCTAGAGAGCTGTTCAAACCCTCTACGGATTCAACAAGTCTTCTAGTTGAGATCGAAAAAAAATTTTTCGTTTTAGGTTTGGTGTTCTCTGGGGGGAACGCCACAAGTGGGGGGTGTTTTTGCGTTTTTTGGCCACCTTTACCTGACCCTGGGCCCCAACCCATTGAGCCATTATTTTAGCTAGAGGTTTTTTCGGAAACTAGGCCAAAATACGCGTCTATAGAGCCCTTGAATGGCTTTCTAGCATATCTGTAGCCAAAATTATGGATAAAAAAACAAAAATTGGTGAAAATTTCTGCACCCAGAAACCCCAATCTGGGGTGGATAACACCCCTTTTCTAAATAGCCATCACTCGCCAGCAGATCCAGCTAGAGAGCTGTTCAAATCCGCTCTAAATGGGGAAAGACTTTAGTTTAGACTGAAAAACAAAATTTTCAGCGTTCGTTTTCGGCCTCTTTGGCTATGTTTACATAACCGCAGGATGTTTTGACATCCACAGGATGGATGACATCAACGTCCCATGGGAGTCCAAAAATCGAGCCGATTTCGTGGCGCGAAACTCCACTGGATTTAAATGCATTCTAGGCTACAGTACGAGTCTTTGGAGGGTCTGATTGGCATTTTTGGTTGAAAAGTTATGGCAATAATGATAGAATATTAATTATTAAGGAAATCCCCTAAATGCCCTAGGGAATTCCTGAAATATTTGGAATTTTTTTGGCATAACCTTTGAACCAGAAACGCTAGAAACTCGACCAAAGGCTCTAAAGACTCGTATTCTAGCCTAGAATTCAAAAAAACTTCGAGCCAAAATATACTCGCGCGTGGGATCGGATGATGACGTCATAAAAATAACCAAAAAACATACCCCAATCATGATCCCAAACCCCAAACCTTAAAATATTTTTTTTTATTCTGAACTACACGACGCCACGAGTCACTAGAAGGTTTAAACAGCTCTCTAGCTCAATCTGCTGCCCAGTTATGGCTGGCCAAAGTTTGCCCTGTGAGGGGAAATTATGCCGTTTTTGAAACGTTTTGAATTCTGTCAAACACAATTTTGGCTACAGATATGCTAGCAAGTCTATCAAAGGCTCTATAGACGCGGATTTTGGCCTAGTTTTCAACAAAACTTTGAGTCAAAAGATTGGGTCAATGGGTTGGGGCCCAGGGCCAGGTAAAGGTGGCCAAAATTTCGAAAGCATGCCCTCACTGTGACATCACCTCCAGAAAACGCCAAACCGAAAACGAAAAACGTTTTCTTCGATCTCAACTAGAGGACTAGCTGAATCCGTAGAGGGTTTGAACAGCTCTCTTGCTCTAGCTGCTGGCAAGTTATAGGTTTGCAAAGCTTTGCAAAAAAGGTGGCGCATGCGGGACTCAAAAGGGTTGATGGGTGATGGTCGAGGCGTGATACTTACAATACGAAAGTCAGCTTCAGCAGCGCATACAACTTTTAAATGAGCTGAAAAGAAAACTTGTCCAAATGTTTGCAAGTTAATTGAATAATGGAACTTCCGTTCTTTTAGAGACAACTTAAATACCACGTGTCAGTTTTCGCAATAACAACGACGGGATACATGAGTAGAGAAGTTTCTTGCGAACTTTAGACTTAGTGCTCAGAATAAACAATTCTAAGAACAAAAATCTTATTAGAAAGCTCGAATTTTTCGGGGAGTCTGCTAAGGCTCAAATTTGGAGATAGACCGATATATCGGCCTGGCCGGTATTTAAGTTTTACCGATATATCGGTATCGGCCAAAATGGCCGATATTATCGGCCTCAGTAGGTGTTGACAAAACGCTGTTATATTCCTCATGCATGCAGACAACTTGCACCAGAAAGCACAACGAACCAAGTCAAGACAGTTATCTTGCAGCAACGCTAGTAGGTGTGTTTTCATAAACAAACAGACCAGATGAACCATGAAGCACGCGTCGGCCGCCACAGCCGAAACAAAAGCATATCTTTCATTATTAATCAGATTAAATTAAAGACATAGCAAAATATTGAAATTGCTGCAATTTGAAAAATTTTAGCTCATAAATCCTGATTTTTGAAGTTTTTCAAAAAAAGTAAGGCATAGACTACATCATATTTTTGATAATGAAGCAGAAAACAAGATTTGCAAATTTTGGAAATATCGGTTATAGGTCCATAATTGGCCGGTATGTCGGCATCGGCCCCAAAAAAGCTATATCGGTCGATCTCTACTAAAATTTTCGGACGTTTTTCGGGGAACACTTCCAAACTAGTTTGATTTTCATTAAAACTTGACAGACAATTCATAGCATGGCCGAAACTATGCGAGAATAATTGTTTAAAGAAGATTGGTTAGAGTTATCTCCAAGGAACGTTGGAGGAATGCACGCCAGGCCATATGTTTGACTTGTGTTTCCCAGTCGGAAGACGAGATTTTAAGCCGTTGAAGACCTTTTTTACAACAACACTGAAACAAAGGAGGGTACGGCACTCCGGCAGTCCCGGAATTCAACTTTCAAAGAGAATGCTTTTGGATAAACACATTTCCAAAAAAAACTTGCAAAAATAAATTAGAAATTTCGTTTCACATAACACAAAAACAACTTACCCCCCGCTTACCATAAAAAAGCGCAACACACTACTGAAGTTCATCAACACGAAGCATATCAACGTAGTAAGTGGAAGAAGTGATTAGCAAGTGACAACGCATGCTAGACTTTGCTGTGAAGACAGTGGCGGAAGATTTTCAAAGATGCCATACGGAAGTGAATCGGTAAGACATGATGCAACATAAACACCACACATCAAACAGTTCCTTCAAATAAGATTTTGACATAACAGAGATAAATGAGTTTTCAAACTTGACTTTGTTTTGGCGCCATTCTAGAACCCTTTCAAAAGAATCACAATAAGCCTAAATCAGTTCATCAAAACTTCAATATGTGTTGTTTGTGGTTTTGTCAAAAAACATCTTAAAGAAATTTAAATTTCACTAACGCAAGAACTAAATTCTACTGCCCTATGACAGTTTTAAAGCTCTTTAGACTGATTAACAAAAGAAAAATAACGCTTAGGAAGGATTTGCAAATCAAAGGTTTATGCTTTTTAGTGCAACTGGGTGAGCTCCACTTGAAACTAGTTACACTTGGTTGACCGAAGAAAGTATTAAAACCTATCCTTTCAGGAACGTAACTCCACCACTGATGAGCACACACCACAACTACTACAATCACCCTAAGAAGTATTTAAAAATTGTTAAAAGCTGTAATAATGCACTGCAAAACTTGCATAATGCCATTAGCACATAAATGACTATGTCCAAAGCAAAGAGAACTATGCAATAACGTAAAATCAGCACAGGCGTTCAGAGTTGAAATACAAATAATGCAGCAGCAGCACACCTAGTGTTTGATGACATAGATTCAATTTTTGCCACTTTGGAAACACTCACCATTAACTTTGAACTAATTGCACATGACGTGAAGCAGCTGTCTCACAAAAATTAATTACATCAACTAAACAAAAATTTAACAGTCACGTACGAAAAATAATGTAAATGTGGAACTAAAAAAAGCATTACTTTAAATTTTTCCAGGCACATTTTCCTTTAATCCAAACTTCATGTACTGAAGTGCTTTTCAAAAGTTCAGGAGTTTGAGGCAAATTTACTGGCTCATTAGTAAGAGCATAAGTGTTTAAAACCACAAAATCTGCTTGATAACCACATTCCAGTTTGCCTTTTAAATCCTCCACGCCATCAGCATAAGCTGACCCTGTAGTGTACAGTGCAACAGCTTCTTGAAACGTTAAACACTCTCTTTTTATGAAGGGTTCTTCACTATCACTCATTAAATCTGTGCGAAATATAGCATCATACAGCCCCTGAATGGGGTTATGAGACTCAACAGGAGCATCACTGCTACCTCCACAAATTATTCCAGTTTCCAATAAAGTTTTCCAAGGATAGATGCATTTCTGCAATGGACGTGGCAGTAATTTTCTTACAGCTTTGGAGTCAGTTACCACAAATGATGGTTGAATGGTGGGCACAACACCTAACTTTTTCATTCTATGCAGTAGGTCTGAACGTAAGATCTGACAGTGTACCAATATGGGCCTTTTATCAGGGTTTATGCCACAACTTTCAAGGCAGTCCAGAACCAGCTCTGCAGCTCTGTCGCCAATGACATGAATTTCTAACCGATACCCTGCGTTATTAACCCGGGTAAACATCATCTCAAGCTCATTTCTTGTGAACTGTAAAACACCAGTGGCATTGCTTCCAACATATGGCATTGATAGTGCAGCTGTTTGTGTGTTAAGAGCACCATCTACAAAAATTTTGATGAACTTACAGGAAAGATTATTATGCTCTTCTCCAGCAGAAGGACAATTTTCAGTATCCATGTCGGAATACACTGCTGAAAAGTAGCAGTGAATGGGTAATTTGTCTTCTTTAGCCAACGACACATATTCATTCCAATAGCACTCTTCAACAGTGTGAATGCTAGTTATCCCAAGTCTTAGACAGTCATGCAAAGCAGCTAGAATGTTTTCTTTTTTTTGTTCACTTGACACAGGAGGAATAACTTTTTTGACAACACCAACTCCTCCATCTTCACGCACTACTCCTGTTGGTTCACCAGATTTTTCATGACCATTTGGAAACCGATCAATAACACCATTTTTAGGATTTTTAGTCAATAAGGTGATGCCAGCTAGTGCCAAAGCCTTACTGTTTGCAACAGCAATGTGATAGCATACCCTGTACAGTAACACTGGGCGATTTGGGATAACTTCATCCAAATCATCTTTAGTAGGCATTCTATCCATCATCAAATGATCCCATCCATACCCCACAAACCACCCATCATCACTTCCATCAGAACTACTTGCTAAATGTTTTAATGTAGTCTTTAGCACAGCAACTGATGTAGGAGATTGCAAATAAGACTTTTTATTAAGTCTAGCACCTAGATATGCAGCGTGCATGTGTGAATCATGAAATCCAGGAAAAACCCATTGCTGTTTCAAGTCATGCATTTCTTTGAAATTTGCCTTTGCAGGTGCATCACCACTGCCACACTTGTCAACTTTTCCACTGACCTGATCAACAATCATCCAAGAATTCCATTCAGCACTATTTCTCCATATTCTACCATTATGAAACAATACTTTAGCCATAATTAAACTGTAAAAAAGCAGATATCAGCGTAAAATATCCATGATGCCAAACACAAATTCTGCTGTACATAACTATCAGTTTGCCTTTATACACACTTTTAAGAATTTGGTTGTGCAGTCAACTTGCTAGGCTCACATCCGAAACAAAATTTTAGTTAAGAGCATTTGTGTATATCAAGATCCACATTGAGTTAAGTGGAGTTTAACGTGACTCTATTGAAATTTGCACACAAACATATTACGTTACTGGCCTTAATCACGTAATTTTCTAATTTTTTGTCTAGCCCAAAACCACAACACTTTTTTTAGAAACACTTTTAACCCCCATGGACTTATGCTCTACATCTAAATCACAAAACACCCAGTCAAACAAGAATTCCATTATAATACAAAACAATCACACCAAGATGTGGTATCCAAATTAGGAAACCTTCATAACAATGTCATTCTGCATCACATAATATTACATGATCCACCAAGGCTGAAATGCGTTCAAGGATACAAAAAAATGCATGTTGAAACATATCCACACTAAATTTATTAGGCACACCTGTAGTATATAAACAGCAGCCTTAGGTATGATGTCATGCAGCTTTCCACAAAAAAAGTTTATCTAAGCAACTAAGGGCGACATTGAAGCAACACAGCACATTTAGACCCATTGAAGACAAGCTGTTGAGGACACGCTTTTGCAGAAAACCCTTCATTAGCATTATACCATTTAATATGTGCTTTACCAAATTAAAATTGGTGACCACCAAGAGCCAAGAACAGCTAATCAAAAACACAAAAAAAAAACAATGTCAGAATAACTTTTATAACTGTGAAAGCTATTAGCATGAACAAAGTGATAAGGGCCAAAACATAGACATTACAGAAACACAACGATTTCAACTGAAACAAACCAGCTTAATTTGAGATTCATTAAATGCACAATGATGTTAGCTGAAATTGTAATTTTATTAACAGCAACAATATTTTTACTGAACACTTTCATTGCCGACATGCACCATGTAACATACTTGGTTTTTATTTGAACACTTTCACTACATCACATGGGTCTATGTCAGGGGTGGGCAATTAATTTTGCTCGGGGGACATTTTCAGCAGACTGCGTACAGCGGAGGGCAATACCTTCTCACAGAATTAGAAGCAAGTCTCCGTTGAGTTAGACTCAGCACTAACACTTACTGTATAAGTTGGAGAATATTTTAAATTTCACAGTTTTCCTGAAGGCTTCCGTGGGCCACATTTGGCATGCGGGCCGCTATTTGCCCACCCTTGGTCTATATGATTGGTTAAGGTCACCTAAAATACTGTGCCATGTAGACTAACATTTTTTGACAAAATGCTTTGCTTTTGGTATGGGCTGCAATCTTTTACTCTTTGCAAGTACACAGATCAACAAATGTAGACTGTAAAGAGGAAAAGCAGATGATGGTGGGACATGTTTGTGGCAGACTTAACAGTACCCAGTGCATTTTTACAGGCAACCGACCACTAAAAGTGTGCAAAAATTGTTGACAGATGTGTTATATACTGTTGCAACTGGAGAGCATGAGTGGCAAATGCGCAAAGCTTTACACTGTGACTGTGACAGCAAGCAACCACAGAGATCACATGCCGTGATCACTCTGTTATTGGTTGTTTNGGGCACTTACATATGAGTAATTTTATTCATGCATATCCCGTTCATGGTGCATTGAGCATTCAACACCGTATCTACCAAGTGTTTGCAACAACATCCCCTCCTTTTCACATTGAACTGCACCAATCACACACTCTTTTTGTGAAGGTTGCACTTGTCACTGCCTTCACATACTTGTCACACCACTACTTTATTATTCCAATCAGAGAGACTGAGCAGCAAGCAGGCAAAGCTTCACACTGGCAGCAAGCAACAATAGGTTACATGCCGCAATGACTCTATAATTGCTTGATTGTGCCACATACAGATGCTACTGTCCGCTCACATCCTGTTTGTGCTGCATCACACATTTAGCACTGTGCCTACCGAGTGGTTGCAACAATATAACATATTTTGTATTAAATTATGTAGGCAGTCTAACAAATGTTTTTTGACTTGTTTTTATCTTAATGATATTAATTTGATAGAAATATGCAAAACAGTCCAAATCCACACAAAACATCAAGAAGGTTTACGTTCAACATCTTCAACTCCAGGCTGTTTTTACCCATAAGACCACGTGCTCCACTTAAAAGGCTGTCATTTTGCAACTCCGTAACTTATCTGCCGATTGTGCTAGAGAGCTGTTCGAACCCTCAAAACATACAAGCCTTCACTTCTGCAATGAAAAGAATTTTTTGGTTTTGGGTTTCAGGTATTTTTGTGAGTGACCTAAGTGAGGTAGGTTTTTAGGCATTTTGGCTCAGGTTACCTGACCCTGGGCCTAAACCGCTAGATGGAAGTATTTCGCTCAAGTTTTTACTGGAATCTAGGCTAGAATCTGAGTCTTTTGAGCCTTTGATTGACTTTGTAGGGTTCCAGGTTTAACGTTATGGCCTAAAAACAAGAAAACAATGTACTAAACCCCTATTAAGATCAGTAATTAATTTGTTGTTATTAGCCCATAACTTTTGAACCTGAAATGCAAGAAAGCCTATCAAAGGCTCAAAAGACTCAGCAGATTCTAGCCTGGTTTCCAATAAAAACTTGAGTGAAATACTTCCCTTTTGTGGTTGGGCCCAGGGTCGGGTAACCTGAGCCAAAGTAGCCTAAAACCTACCCCACTTATGATGTCACTCACAAAAAACTTGAAACCCAAAGACTTGGCACATCTTTTGAGCATTTGAACAGCTCTCCAGCATAATCGCCTGGTGAGTTACGGAGTTGCAAAGTGGCGGGAAAATAATGCAAAAACACATGCTCAATGCGTGATTTTGAAGTACAAATATATCGTACACCAGAATTGAAGGTGTCAATTAAAGTAATCAATATTTTCTGAAAAGTGTTTGTTAGAACTGTATTTTTGCTTCATTAGGTAGCAAAGAGCACACCAAAACCCTGAAACTCCTTGGCACTGGATTTTTTTTAATAACTGTCCAACGTCAGGAAATGGTATATTCTATGGAAATAATCAATGTTCTCTGCAATTTGTTCATTTGAAATTATTTTGGTTGGCTGTATCAGATACCAACAGATAACATGCCAAAAACTGTCTAAAGGAGATTGGCACAAAATATCTAGTTTTGTAGAAAACACTTGGCAGTGAAGGTGTTTGTTACACAGTAGAACATTCCACAACCGTAACTAAAAAAATGAATTTGTTGCATTTAAGTAAGTCAAATATTATCTGCCTTTATTTGGCAGCTTCTTCAATGGGTGATATTCTGAGAATTGAGAAGTGCATTCGAGTTTGTACAGCAGTTGTTGGGCTGAGAGAACACACTATCTCTTCCTCTGCGTCTTTTTGTTGTTCCCTTTGTTATGTCTTATGTCTTTCTTAAGTCGCTTATCAACAACTTTAAATTTTCCAGAAACACCAGGTGGTCGACGCACCTTTTTTCCAACACCTTTTTTAGCAAACACATAGGTTGTATGTTCTTTGCGCTTTCCAAGCAGCCCAGCCTTTTTATAGATATTCTTTACATGTGCAGCTTTTTCCTTGTTAGACATATCTTGAGAATCTGTTATACCTTCAGCTTGTTTACGCACTTTTTCCAGCTTTTTCAACTGTCTACGTTTTTTGCGAGCTTTGGCTTCTGCAACTTTTTTTATTGTTCTGTCATTAATTTTCATTTCTCTTGACTTGTAAAAATTAAGCAAGTCTTTTGAAATGTGCTTGTTAAGATGAGTTTTGCAGATCCGTTTTTTTTCATCTTCAACAAACCATTCAGGAAGATCACATTCTCCATCATTGAAAGTGTACCTATTAAATGAATCATCAATAACGTCCTGCTTGCGCTTCTTTGATGTAGCAATGACAGTACCCAAAGCTAAAGATTCAGGGTCCAAGTATTTATTATATTTGGGAAAAGGTTTATTTGATTTACTTGCACTAACGTCATCCTCAATATCTGAATCACTGTCTGAATCGGAGTCACTTTGCTTTTGACTTGTGTCTAATGTGTTGGTAGGTTCAGAAGTAATTTCTTTTGCATTTTTCATTTTTTTACTTTTGTAATAGGATTCAGCAACTGAAACTTCATCGTTTTCATCTTGTTCATCCTCAATTTTACGAAATATATCCTTGCTAAACCACACTTTCGATTGTGTAATTTCTTCATTATCTGAGAAGTCCCCAAAATCCTCTTCACCTTTAACCTCATTTGAATCATCCTCCATTGAAGAGATGCTACCAACATCAGAGTCCACATCTTCATCATTTTCATCTTCCAACACTTCATTAATGTTTTTATCTGTTATGTTATCCAAAGCAAACAATTCCATGTCCTCTTGAACTGCTGTTGCTTGAGCCATGTGACTCATTCGCTCCCTTAGTTTGTTTTTTTCTTTCAGAACAGTCTTCTTCTTTTTCTTCAAGGACTTTGCTTCTTCTTCTTTAATTTCTTGAAGTTGCCTGTCTATTTCCTCATCACTATCAACTTCAGAATCAATTTTATCAAGTTTCTCTGGTTGCACTTGATTTTCTTTTTTTATTTTTTTGTGCCATCCTAGAAGTATTTTAATATCCTTTTTACCAAGGCACTTGATGTCTTTGATATTTTCAATGATGTCTTTTGTCACAAGGGGATGAGCTTTTTCTTCATCAGTTTCAAACACAAGTTCATTAACTTCGCTAAGCATCTTAAGCGGATCAGGACATGCCAAAAATTCAGACACTGTTTTTCGCTTAAATAGCAAATCTCTTTCTTCTATGTAGCCTTTAGCTTTCTGTTTTTTCTTCTTAGGTTCAAAATCAAGAATATTTACATCACGTGTTTTACTCTCTATGTCTTGAAACACTGCTTTTGGATCAAAGAACTTTTTGTCAATTTTGTCAGGTGATTTATACCCCTGACAAACAACAAAAATTTCAGCACTAACATTTCTGGATGCTTGTGGCTTTGTGGCATGCACTTTGGTGAAAAGCTGGTTGAATACCCACATAAGTGACTGATAATCTTTGGACCGAAACACTTTTGTAACAAACCATCCCCCTTTGCGCAAGAACTCAGATGCCAACTTCACTGCATAGAGGGTAAGTACAGACTGAGAATATGCATCATGCAACCAATTTTTTCCAACATTGGGAGCACCATCATTTAGAAAACAATCAACTTTCCACCCATGAAGCTCTGTCTTGATTTGTGAGCGACAACTTTCTTTTGTAATATCATCTTGAAATGTTATGCAACGAGGAATGGGTCGAATAGGAACAAGGTCTACTCCAATTATAATACTGGACATGGGCATGTGCTCAGATGCAACTTGAAGCCATCCACCAGGAGCTGCACAGAGGTCCACTAACACTTGTGATGACTGAAGGAAACCAAACTTTTTGTTGAGCTGCAGAAGTTTAAATGCTGAACGAGCTCTGTAGCCAGTTTCTTTCGCAAGTTGATAGTATTTGTCTTTGCGAGCTTTTGCTTTAACTTTCTTCTTGCTCATGACGGTCAGTTAATCAAAGTTACCGTTTAAAAATTTTTACAGACTGCAAAAAAGCATATTTCATGATAAATGACGAAATGAATATCTTACATCAATTTACATACAAAAACACACCTATGCATTCCTTCCTAAAGAAGCCAGTACATACAACATCTATTGCAACCAGGGTTGATGAATTTAAAACATTTGATTTAAATCTTGATTTAATCAAGCAATAAAAATCATATGCAGTTTTGAAGTTGTGTGATTCCTATGACAGATTTAATTAGACATGTAATAGGTCTTCACTTATGTCAGAACAGAAGTTCTTATGACACAAGTTAGAAGCAATTAAAGTTTTATTAATCATAGATTCTATGAAGTCACAGATTCTACGTCAACTACAGCAACTGCAAAAATGACATGTGGACTGAAATTACCAACCCTTGCAGACTTAGAAGTTGGATTTATTTTTTTTGTCGTTTTCCAGTCACAGACCAAAATTTTTTGAGATGACTGAAAAAATTAAGCCAATTCGGTCACAATCTCAGAGAAGGTAGGCTAGTGAATACTGTTATGGTGAGTTTCAAGACCATTGTGGGAAAAATGACCAAAATGTCTCAGCAAAAAAAAGAAACCCAGCTTAGAAGTCAGAACTGTTGACACTTCGAGAGCCGAGCTACGATATATTCGTACTTCGATTTCGGCCTAAAACCAGCTGTTGTCAGTTGCCTTACCAACGCCCTAGCTCCTCCGCCAATTGTGCTAGAGAGCTGTTCAAGGGCTCAAACAGATCGGACAGTCTTCTAGATTGCACACGAAAAAAATTTTTTGGGTGGGGGTTGCGGATTTTTTGTGAGTGACGTCATAAGTGAAGTATTTTTTGGGCCATTTTGGCTAATTGTTGCCTGGCCTAAAGCCCAACCACTAGGCCAAAGTCTTTAGCT
>JGI24021J15306_10003537_pt1 | contig 17695 bp, 10 predicted proteins | sample Ectturendosymbi1_FD_15306 | JGI IMG/M metagenome (IMG submission 15306)
CATCATAATTGCGATTATAAAATTTTGTTTGGTGTTCCCCAAAATTTTTTTATTGCATAAAGTGGTCCGTGATGCAAAAAAGGTTGAAAAACACTGGCCGAGAGGATTACTAGGATTACTTAATTCTTGATTTTTGGCCGAACTTGCCAACCACTGACGCTAAATGGCCAACCAAAAGCTCTACAGATGCCGATATTAAGTTGGTTTATTTCAAAAGAAGAAAACGGTGAAATTGCTACTCGTTTTCTTAGGCCCTAATTAAATCATCCACAAATCTCCAAACCTCCCCCAGTCGTGACGTCACACCGAAAAAAGTTTTAAACCCAGAAGTGCCCGATTTTATAAAAATCGATCCCACAAGACTTTCTGCTTCTTAAGAGGGTTTGAACAGCCCTCTTGCTATACCGGTCGGCAAGTTATGATTGGACCAAGTCAAAGCCGATACAGTGGCTTTGCGGTCCTTGCAGGGTAAAATCTTCGTTTTTCATTAAAATGTGCTAAAACTGGTAGTTGCGCCTGTGCATATCCTTGAAATATCGATTCAAAATAGGCCAAAATAGTAGCTGACACTCTTATAAATGCCCAGCGTATGATATATCATACGGCCAAAAAAAGCGCTTTAGAAAATGAATTTCACGAAAATCAAACTCAAACCAGTTTGAGGAGATCATCTTGAATAACATATTACGGCAGAACCGAAAAATTCAAAGTTTTTTGAATTACCGGCATTAATGGGTTAAGGCGGTTGCTACTGATGTTGCAGCATTAGGCCCAATTCTAAAATAGGCCCAGATAAAAACAGGCGGTTTCACAGTAATTGATTTTGCAGAAAAATATAGGCCTTTCATACACCACTGAATTATAGACCTTTTATGCACTGCAGCATCAGGCCCAATTTCGTCTGAAGCCGGCCCTGCATCAGGCCACAATTTTCCAGCGTGTTCGTTGCCTGAGCTACCAACGCGTTTTAAAGAAGAAATGAATGATTGACACCAGTTCTAAACATGCAAATGCCAGATACACAGAAGTACACGTTGCAGACAGACAAAAACCAAAGAACTCCCTTTACTTTCTGGCTTAGTTTCATACTGATGCTTTCCAAAGGACGGAAGAAGTCTAGGAGGCGATTTTGTGCCGTGCGGGTGGAACACTTTCTGGCCGTTTGACACAAGTTTTATTAACGGCGGGCCACCTGGTAACAATAAATAACACAGAAGATTTCTGTGTGATTAAAAGTCTTTCAGGTTACAAAAAATTAGTTGTGCAAAAGATACAAACACCATCTGAAAATTATGAAGGACACAGTCAAGTTTTTGACACCCAATGCCTGTTTGAGTTGTCTGGAATTGTTGCTACAGCAAAAAGCAAAAGCCAATTTGCATGGGCAAGCATACGTTTCACTCTGACGAGACGTTAAAGGATAGAATTATGGGTTTTGTAAACAACAGATGTTATGCAAGAGAACTTTCTTGCGGAAGCGAAATAATCCGAACTAAACTTGTAACACTGCTTAGCTTGGGAAGACATACGAAGACATACGATGCAGAAAAAAATGTTACTTTCAGCACAATGAAGAAGTGCGATTTTGAGTAGGTACAAACTTCCTGTTCTTCAAACGCAGTGAACATATAAATTAAACCAGTTGCCATAAAACGAATCAAATGCAGCATGAAAACCATCTTTGGCCGTTTGAATCCCACAATAAATTTCCATCGCAATAGCAAACCCGGACCAATGAACAAACGCTCTGGTTTACATCACTGACCACAGGCGCAGCGCAATATGACCCATAACTTACCCGCAGGAGTGTCGACTTTACCACCCGAATGGCAAGACAATGGTGGCCCGGGTTGCCCAGGCAACTGGCTAGAGACAATCAGACCTCCAGAATTTGCGACATCATTTTCACCAACGGAAATAAACTGAGTTTGGTTGATGGGAATTTCGCACTGAAAAAAATCAATGTAAAACTTAAGGGATCGTCAAACTGTGACCTTCAAGCCGCACACGGCCTAGCTATTCAAGTAAGTACTCTCCACGATGGGTGTAAGCAAGGAATCGATCAACAAAACTTTAATAGGAAATCGATGTCACGTAAAATTACGCATCCTCAGTCCTTATTCAAATAGAATCTAGCTAGTGTTCCAGACCCACCTGACGCACTCCTAATCATTATTGCATCAGGCCTAACTGCACTTGCTACGGCACCAAAGCAAGACCAACTCATCCTTTGGCATTCTATTATTCCTTTTGCGTTTGCTCTATTGCACTTGCAGTTCTGTGCTTATACAATCCCGAAATCATGTTTCTTTCCCAACCTTACACTGTTGTTTTACGTCACAATGTCTTAATTCGTGCATATTAGAACGACTCATAAAAATGTCTGCAGATTTTGTTTGCGGGCGGTGGCGGGTAGGCTTGGGTTGCTTAGTCATTAGTGGTGCTGGTGTTCTGCACCTTCCACTGTTGGGTGCCTGGCTTCCAAACGTTGTGGAACGTACCGATTGAGCGCGTGCTTTACGTCTGTTCATGTGTAGGTGGCTGGTGCTTTTAGCGTTTATTTCAGAGGATTTAATCGTTCACGGTTGGAAATGCTGCCGTCGAGTTGATATTGTTGATGTGGCGCTTTGCTGTAGTTGCAATGTTTGGCAGCATTTACTCGTGCGAACAGCTGTTTTCCACGATGAACTTTCGTAAGAGCAAGCTGCGCTCGTAGCTCACGGGCAATCATCTTAACGACACTCTGTTGCTGAAGTCATCTTCAAGATGATCTGTCTCCAAGATGATGCGACGTCAGATTTATCACTGAACTACTTTATATTTGAATAAAGGCAAACAATGTATGGGTGAGAGCTTTGATGCTGCTTGATTGTTGTAATTACCTCATTTCCTTGCCCGCTACAATAGCATTTTATTTTGCGACGAGTATGCGGTTTCGCAGTGTTCTGTTCTGATGCAAGTTACAGCGCATTTGTATCCTACCCGGCATTGGCATGGGTCCTAACTCGAATGTGACATGTAAATGAAGCGAGCTGATGTGTACAACTGCTCACCCAAGCGTAGAGCAATTGAGCAATAGCGTCAGCGAATCCTGTGCGCTCACATCAAGCTGTCACCAAAACAATGTTCTGCGCCAGTTTCTTCGGCAAACTGCGTTGCGCAGCTATTTTGCCGACCATGTATGTCTTCAATGAATTTCGTGTCTGACTCTTATAATAAACTGAAACAACCCGTCTTTGGAAAGCTTGTTTTTTCTGGCTTAGTGTGCCTTTTAGCCCCCATGAAGTGACGTAGTAGTCTGAAAAGGTTACCGAACCGTCCGTTTGTTGGCACACAATGTTTTTTGTTCGACGGTTTTTGTTGCTGAATGTCGAAATATGCAGCAGCATCTCACATGTTATCATGCCGTGACTGGTCAAGTTTTGGTCGTTTCTTTGGTAATTCTTTAGTTTTACTTTTACTAAAACAAGACAAAGATAAGACACCGTCACGTAAGCTACTGTTAGCATAGCAATTCACCATTAAAGTTGCCAAGCACTCTAGCAAACTTTAAGTGATTGTTTAGTAGCCTGCTTCACTTTCAATATTTCAATATATAGGAACAACTCGAAAGAAAAATCGGGGGCACCAAACACTGTACATTTCCAAATGCTTCTAATCTATAGTAATGACTGAATGAAAATAATGGACGTCCACAGAGTTAAGTGAAAAACACTGACATATCGGTCCACAGCATCATCAACCCACACACCTGAGGATTTTTACGAGGCACGTATGCGTTCGATGAAACACTAATGACCTTGGGAGCATCACATGGCAGGACTAAGCCAGAACTGACAAATTCTTCCTTGATAATAACTTGTGCAGTAGAAGTGCTGTCCACTGCAGCTGACGGGACCTGCAAAACAGTTTCTATGACAACAGTCGGCACTCATGGAGTCAATCTTGGCCGCACACAGCCGGAAATTAACCAAGGCTGCATAAACTTCTCAAAGTACGCAAACCTGCTGAAAAAAAACAAAATGTAGTTACTCTTCCAGGCATAGGGGGCGACAAAGGGCGGCAACAAATTTTTGCGAGTGCTGTAAATTACTTTCGAAACTGCGTTCGCAACCAACGCCTTCGCAAGAACAAACCTTATGTATTAAGCATCAGACAAATTTCCCAAAAATATTCTAACAAATGCGCTTCCACGATATGAAAGCTTAAGCGTGGGTTTCGCACATCGACTAAGGAAACCCCCAGGCCGCGTTTTGTTAATTGCGTAAGTTTTACGCTGAGCAAAGCCCGGCGTTCTGTAAAACGACGAATAACGGATACGATCGCGAGCATTAGATTGAGTTAACGTTGAGTCCACCCACTGCATACATGAGACCTGAGGCCAATACCTCCTTGATGAGGCTACAGCCAAACTTACACTTTGATCGCATCTATGGTGAATCCCAATAACGGGATGTGCTACATTCTATGTTTACTTGTCTATGAGAGCTAAAGATTAAAGAGCCAACCTATAGATGCTTGACATTCGCTTCATTACAAACCCTTCACGCACGCAGTCTGTGCTTAGCAATTGAGCACGCTCAGAATGGATTGAAGACTGACAGCGGGTTAGACAGCTCACTCACAAACCCTGGTGCTTGACAGCGAACCAGGAACCGTATCAATCGACCGTCGATGAGATACCCCCAGTCATTGCTGATAGCGTGACCCCAGACAACAACGCGCTTGGAGCTACTTTCCTAATTTGAGGTAAATAGTTCGCCGCCATAAGAAATTACCGACGTTTGAAAAATTGACACCGAAGGTCGGAGAAAATAGAAATGAAAATATTCGCGGAACCTCAATACGTCCGTTTTCAAATTTTGCTGAGTTGTTGCTAATAAACAATCTAGAACCATGCGACAGAAAATTTTCGACATGTTGGAACCCTTACTAAAGTGACAAAAATCATTGAACCCAAGAACGTGAACACCTCAAAATCAATGGCTGACATTCAAGCTTGGCAAGCCAGTTGGTTACGAACACCGGTAAAAATGACAAACCGAAAAAGAGAATCAACGTCGGCAGAAAAAAGGTAGACGTCAAGAAAAAATGAGAGAAAGCATACTAGCACCATAGAAGGAATACTTTTAAAAACAGTAATAAGATCAAGTCAAAATACTTTAAGCACCTTCAAAATAGATCCAGTTTGTCCGGTTCGACTTGACTGAGGCGACGTCAACACAGTGACCGGTGCATTACCGTTTGTTACCAGAGGAAAGGGTGGCGACAGTGCGCTGTTGTCGGCTCGTATCACAAGCTTTTTGTGAGGGCCGAGCGGGAGGTCTCCTGACTTTCGCTTCTCCGCAGCAGTCACGTGACGTAATGCGACGCATTCCATCTTCTCATGACTATTCCGACCTGATCGCACACACGCACAGAGATGTCCAAGAGTGAATTACACAACGCACGTCCTTGTTCTCTTCTGTTAAAGTAGTTACAAATCGGGATGGAACGGAACAAGCCAGTGGTTTCCAACCGGGGGTCCACAGAATGATTTTGGGGGGTTCATGGTCTTTGTATGTACAAGACAAAAGAAAAATAGCGAAATGCCAATCTACCTTCTGTCGTGTTCTAGCTTGCAAAAGACGACAAATCGAGCGCGACACTGCAGGATGAGCTAATCTGTAATGACAGTTATATAGACAGCGTTGGCAAATTCAATGTTGAAAAAGAAAATGTTGACTGGATTTCGTGTGGAAAAAAATTTTTTTTTTCATGCATTGGAAAATGCTGTAAAATTTAACCTGATTTTCCACTAGTTCCAAGCTTCTTTTAATTGTCACCAAGTCGTTTCAAATTTCACCAGATTTTCAGAATCCAGTGCCCCATTTCGCCATCTGGCAAAACTGTTGCTGAATATTTCGATGCCTGGTAAACAATCGTTTCATATTTTTTCCACCTAATGCCCATTATATGCAATCAACCCGTCCTTACCAGCGCTTGTTGCACACAATTCCATTCGTCAGACAGTTTGATTGTTGCGCAATGTCAATTAGTTAAGTTATAAGTTGCATGAAACATTCATGGTTTTTGGCCGATGATAAACTTTTCTAGTAAAGACCACTTGTACGTAACAGTATCAGGGTTGTTGTAAAAAAATCCCGACCCAAAAAAAAACCACCCGGGTTTTTTTAAAAAAAGCCCACTTAAAACCAATAAAACACACCAAAAAACCCACTTTTTGTTTTTTTTTGAAAAAATCTACTTAGAAGTAAAAAATAAAATAAGCAGGACACTTGCACAACTTTTTTTAATCAAGCAAAACGAACAGCAACGAAATTTGATGGATTTGAAAAAAATTTAAACAGTTTGTAATGGTTATCTTTCTCAGCTCTGCACAAGCAGTATATTTTAACCAATATTTCTGCCTTATTTGCATCTATCAACTTTCTCTGATTTTGGACCATACCAAATCATATGTTGAAAAACACACTCTGAAAATCAGGGTCACCAATGTGGTGCCCATGGGCACCAGGTCGCCCGCAAGGACCAAGCAGGTTGTCCGCGGGCATAGGCCTAGCCAAATGGCATGGCCCTCAAAATTCTAGAATTTCTTGTCGTTTTGCGCTTTGAGAGGTGTTGTCACAAACAAAATACTGTTGTTCGCTGAAAGTCAAAATATTTGGCTCAAAAAAAATTTTTTCAGGCTGGCTACGCTACTGCCCGCGGGCCTGCTCTAAAAATAACATTAGCATGATCAGTGTCTTCACATTGCGGAATATCTTAATTGTTAATACTAAAATCATTAAAGGTAAAATGAACAACATTTTTATTTCAGAAGCGTGCATCAAACTGGTAGCTCTTTGCTTTAATCGGCACATAAGAAGTAGCTCTCAGTTTCAAGAAGGTTGGTGATCCCTGCTATAGATGCTGAGTTAGCAGGGCATGCAAATAAACTTGACATGAAACTGTAGAGTTTGTGTGGAAATGTTTTTTTTTTATTTGCTGTGCGCATTTTTGCCAAACTTTGGAGTGAAGTGACCAAAAATTTGCAAAAACAAGGATGGGGTGCATTTCTTTACCCTCAAATTTGAATGGCATAATAGGTATAAGAAGTTATTATTGTGTAATTCTGAAAATAATGATATTGCATGATACAATAAAAACAATTAAGAATAAGGTTTTTCCATTTTCCTTAAAAAAAGAACCAAATCTTGTTTCTTCCTAAAAAACCCAAAAACAACTGGGTATTTTTGAAAAAAACAAAAAAAAACAGGTGGGTTGGTTTTTTTTCAACCCTGAACCGTATAAACTGGTTTTACTGAAGGAGTTCACAGCTCTCAGCCAAATCGTCAAAAGTGTGACGTCCATTTGGGAAACACTGGAACAGACAGGGTGTGTCCCTGACACATGCCTGATCATTAGTATGTGATTTAGTGCAAAGTGGGTGCTGGGTCAGTTGTGGGGTTACGCGCTTTAACAACTCAAGTAGTTGCAACGAGGAGTTTGATATTTTATTTACTTGCGTTGATACTTCTTCGGCTAGTGGCATCTACGTTGCTTCCGTATTAACAATTGCGCATTAAACAAAGCGGTTGAAGGTGTGTGGCGTTATCTCCTGCAACTTTATCGAGACAGAGAAAAGTTGTTACTGAAACAGCGACAAAATTTGTCTGAGATAAAACACTGATTTACCTTCATTGGGCTGCTTTCCGTGGAGGATAACTTTGTCGCAGAGCTTTTTCAAATCAATCGTTCTCGGAGCACTGATGCTGGAAGTCGCTGTCAAATAAAGAGTAGAACGTTAATAGTAGTACACTGTGTTGGCAATTGGAGCACTCTGCAGCGCTGCGTTGAGTGGGTGTCAAACAAGGCAGATGGCTCAACTACTACTAATGTTGGTGGCCGCAACGCAAACTCAAGTGTGCGCGTTCCACTGATGCGGCCTGTTACGCTGATACGGTGACGTTTGTTTGGGAATTTATACTTGATCCGAGTTTCCACCACACTGCAATATTGAAAAGAGATCATCGTTCTTCTGTTTACAACAGTTGTGTGCGAACGGCCAGGGCGAAACTATCTGCTGCAGACAACTAAGCCGAACCAACATTTTTTGCCATCACGTCGTTATCACACAAGGTAATCATCACCGTCATTCAGTTCACAGCTTTTTTTGTCTTTTTTTCACAACACTGTGGTCGTTGAATTTTTGGTCAACTTGGCGAAATACAGTAGTATGTTCGGACCAAGGTCCAAGACGATCACGGTTCAATGAAGAAAAACGATAAGAGGACAACGGTGCTAATCAAAACAATAGCTATGCTGATTGTATCTCCGCGGAGCGGCCGCGTATAGAAATTTGGAGATGTTGTGCGATGTTAAGCAATATGTCAAGATATTTTGGAGTGGCAATGGACTGCGACGCAATAAAATGTTAAGAATACCTTCTTCGTGGGAAGAGACCGAAGCAAACTTGACGATTTACAAAGTTACGTTCTTAATCCATTCACTAATCTTTCAAGCAATAAACGCTGTCTCAAGCGAAGGCACGCCAGTCAATAACGAAACTTGATGTTCACATACTTCCTTCGAGTTGCTGCTCATTCTTCTGTCCACCAACCGCAGGTTCCACATTATGTAGACGGAGCAACCTTTTTAGAAATGAAAAATGTGTTAGACAAACGATGGAAAAAATCCTCATTACGTATATTCTCACTGCAAAATACTTAAATTTCAACCAAACTCCACGGTTGGGTAAACGGCAGATAATTTTCGATGAGACAGAATATTCGACACGTACAAAAAGCTCTATTGGAGAAACTAGCATCAACGAAAGGCGAAAAACATGCAATTAGCTTTCGACTCAATTTTGAATGATAGGAAAAGGGTTAAGAACCAAAATTTTAGTACTGGAAGTGTCTTCTAATTCGTGAAAAACGCATAACACTGCGTCAAAAATGAATGAGCAATTAACCTGTTTGTTTCTCTCAAAGCTTCTGCGACTTTTCGATCGAAGTCCGACGAATCTTCAAAATTAACCTACACAAACAATAACTCAAACCTCATTTCGATATATGAATGCGTCTTGATTGAAGTACGTTAATTCAACAAGCATGCAAGGATCGTTGGATTCACCAGCAGAAAAGCGCGAAAAGGTACTGCATTGTAACGCACGATCACGATTATTGTTTAGAACTTGGGACCAGGGGCAGTTGGGATGACAGCTGGAAGTGAACGACGCTGGTTAAGACGTTATTCACGTAATTTTTCAGCAAAGGTACAAATCAAAGCGGCTGTGCGTGAGAAAAGCACGAACAGTGCCCACATACCAAAATTTGAGGCAAGCTTCAGCGTCAACCAGAACCGGACGCGTCCTGTTTATACCAGTTTACTGCGTGACATGATCGATATAATGCTCAAACTTTGAACTCAAAGGTTATAACGCCTTTGCAAACACACTTTAACACCCAGCAGTTTGACGCAAGATCACCCAAATCTGCTTTCAGTTCTTTCTATATAACAAAACATTTAAAAACTTGATATCAGATTTAACCGTCCACTTGAAAATCTTGGGTTGTGATGCTAGACCCATACAGATTGCCAGAGACACGCTTTACCTGAGTGATCTGCTTTGGATTAGGGTTTTTCCGCAGTTTCGCATGAGTCTTTCTTGATCCGGGATTCGCTTCTTTTGCGCCTGTAGTAGTGTGGGAGTTTTCACAAAATCCTTCATCACTTGAAACGCATGGAACTTGCTGCAAATATAACGTTATTCCTTATTTTTATGGTTGGAGTACCTTCCCCGCAGAGTAGGAGCCATTTCAGCTGCAGCAACAAAAGCTATTGTAACTCTGGTAAACTGATCAAAACAGTAACTGCACTCCTTAATATCTTAGTTACAACACTGTTGAGCAGGCCGAAACAACACCGTGCAGATGCAGTTTTTCTATAAGGACAGGTGACTACAAAGTAATTTATTACAAGCTTAGGGATTGATTTCCATACTTCGCATTCATACAAAACATCCAACTTTTAAAAATACGAAAATTCAACAGCTTCGAACCCGCATTCTTTCGTGCTAAAATAAGATGGCGATACGCAGTATTGCAAAAAGCACAGATTTCAACATTAGTTGCAACCTTGCGCATGATTTAGAGCGAACAGGAAAAACATGCACGACTCTCGTAAAAAATAAGGTTGAACAAACTTATATGTTGGCAATACTGCATTTCATTCAGTTTTAATCTAAACCGTATCTTTTTTATCAAAACATTTTTTTCGAATATTACAAACTACAATAAAAACATTTTTGTGACGTAAATAAAAATTTTTGGCACTAAGAACTTCGAAAGTTTTTCAAGATAGCGTATGTCAAGTTCGACTTGAGCTTCAAGCAAAGCACCCAGCTCAATAGAACAAATACATTTTTAACTGAATTTTAAGCATTTTTCATTTCATGACCAGCACATTAAGGTTTTCCAAGTTTCTATCGAACTCCAAACTTTTCGCCAATGTGGATTGCACGAGAAAAACTTTGAAAAAAAAATAGTTCAAGCACAATCTTTTGTGGAAATTTGCTGAACTACAGTTAGCATTTCAGCTCCGAGTGCGCAAGCTTGCAAGTGCAGCTCCGCAAAAAATATACAAGCTGAATCATTTTGTTTTGGATGTTATAAGTTGATCTCCGGGGCAACGCCAAACATAAGTGATACAAACAGAGTAAAGAATTTCCTTGTACGAATACTTGCTATTGTTTAATAGTTTGGTTTCTCTATTGCAAAACAACACTCCTTGAACTGAGAACACGAGGCAGTTAGTTCATTCTGTTCCAAGGTTGTTGGACTGTTGATTTAGCCTATTTGTACATGTGAAACACAAATGATCTCTTTCTAGCAGCAGCATTGATGACTAGGGCCATTTAAAATCATAAAAGTTATATTTTTTCTGTGTTTCTGGAAGCTGTGAAACGAATTTTAAAACAAAAACCGCAACCCTATGAAGTCCGTAACAAAAGTTATAAAGTCATATTTTCCATGTAAGGTCATGAAGTCATATTTTGCATATTATCAACCTAATGCAACAAGGAAATCATTAAAACAATCTCAAACTATCAGGTGAAACCACTATATCACTAGGTCCAAGCTGCATCCTGCAAACTGAACCCACTTGTGCACGCTGTGAATGTAGGCAAAGACGTAGTTGAACCAAGTTATTTGGATGAAATGTAATGCACTGCCTAAAAATGCATGTTCCTGGTGCCCCCCAAAAATAAACCAATGTCCATGTATGTTTTCAATTTGCTTCAAACCGAACTATCTGTTTTGCACATCTTTTGAGCCGTTTATTTTAGTGGGGCTTTAACAAACCATGGGGCTATCTCTTATGACTATTTTCACTGGTAATGCTTTTTTGTACAGTAGTTGCATGTTCTAGCTCAGTCATATTTTTGTTTGGTCATATGAAGTCATATTTTCTGAAAAAAAATCATATTATCAACTTTTTTAGGTCAAAAACGGCCCTGCTAATGACATAAATATTAATGGTAAAAAACAGCAACAGAAACGGAATGCCTAAAACGCGGCTTAGTCAAGCAAATGTCGTCATCAGGAAAAATCGCTGCTGAGCTTACAAGCAAAAAAGTCAAGAGAAGTGTTTTCGTCGTTTACTCACATGCAGCTGTAATCAAATCACCAGACGCATAAATAAATTAAATTCTTTAAAAAAAACAATCTCATTGACTTTTCCCCCATACCATGTTCAGTCCTTCAGAAAAATGGGCAGAAGCAAATGCTTGATCAAAGACATCTGTCTCGATGATGGCGCCCGGAGGCGGGGTGGATGACTGGGAGGAATAGGCAGAGGTTGATGAAGATGATTCGCTTGACTGGCTGCGGGCTCTACTTGAAGACGATGGATCGTCCAATCCGTTTTCAATGAAATCTAACATTCCATCTGCAATCACAAATGGCTTGTTACGTGTGGGATATAAAACCGCACTGAGCATATCCAGGTACTGCAGGATGAGTTACAGCTGACGCTTCCAGTGACTTTTGTGATAAGCCGGCGCTAGCTCTCAGCTGGTGGACTGAGAGCTCGTTTAGTAGCATCAGCATAGCAACTGCCAGGCTCTATTCAAAATCCACTGTCGCAGTGCCGATTGAACCCATAAAAGACCATTTCATTTCCGGCGGTTTTGACAAGGTGATAGACCAGTTTGCTTGAAACTGCAATTGCATCTCATTTCCTACGCAAAAGATTTAAATCGGAGAGGGACGACCAAAGACAAAAAGTTAATATTGGTAAAACATAAGCTCCTTTTTACAAGATTCAACAGGCACAGACAAGGTGAAACACCATCCCACAATACAAATTTGCAAGTTAATGGTACACGCATATGGCAATTCCATTATTTCATGTTGATTTTATATGAGAATTTCACCAGGTTACAGTATTTCCCATTCTTTTCAGGTATAACATTTTCAAGCAGGTGAAATTAAATGAAGAAGGTTTAAAGCCCATAATAGGAAAACAAATACTTGCTGCAGGCTTTCAAAATTTTTTTGCTACTTTGTTGTAGAGCGTCTTAATCACTTTTGTTTTAAAATACGCAAACAACACATTTCTTCTGGGTAAAGTATCTAGTTCACTTTTCTGAAAAAATTATTTCATATTATTGATGCTCAACATATCAAAACGTACATTTATTGTACGTAGAGCTCGACCGATAAGTTTTTTTTTTTGGTCGATACCGATGATTTTAATTTTTCATTGCCGATAACCGATGCTGATATTTTTGCATTATTCAAGCGGTGTCTATTTTGCCTCATGAGGCAAAATAGAGAGAGTTTATTGGCGCAAACATTAAACAATTCCATGCAAAAATAACGTTAAGGCGTTGGGACACCGAAAAAAACTGTGAAACAGGTTGTCTCGTCGGGCGCCCCTCGACAGTTTCAAAATTTCTATCGTGGTTTGAAGTTGATGGCCGAATTATTGCGAATTTAATAATTTTATATTTTCGAAGAGGTTGCAGTCTGCTGGATGATCAACACAGTTGCGCGGGAGTGCTGGGTCGCAACCGGTATCTATCAAAATAAACATTCCTGGAGCTATTTTGCCTTCAGCCAAACATAATTGGTTGAACTGATCACATGACAAGTTTGGAATGCATGACTTGTTCAGTTGACTGTGATGTCTGTAACAGTTCGGTCTGGTGGACAAGTATTGCTATAGTTTCAGTGCTAGCCAACCGTTAGCAGCTTTTTGTTTGCGTTGTGTGAACTGCAGACTAAACCCTAACGGCAAACCTTAAACCTAAATCCTTAATCTCTTTGTGTATTGTACATGTCACGTGATCAATTCAACCAATCGGGTTCAACTAAAGGAAAATGTAGTCCAGCGGGTTGAACATGAAACAGAGTTGCAGCATGTAAGTTAACAATATTTAAGCAACAAATTACCATGGGTACTCGAAGCAGGAAATGTTTTCATGTACTGTTACCGCATGTTTTCATCGTTCCAGCTACTGCATTCAATAGTCTTACTCTAAATCAAGAATGCAAGCGAATCCACAAACAGGCAAACATGTGTTGCCTACAAAATTCCTTCGTGTAGGCCTATGTGCCTATGCTCAGATGCACATCTCACGAGTAGATAAATAACAATGCGCGACGCATTACTAACAGAAAACATAACGTCATTACGATGAAAACTGTACATCATCGAATTCTGCGCAAATCTGGGTCACTGCTCGCTGTGAAGTGGCACGTTTTTTGACGCACGCTTAAGGCCTTGTCTCACTAGGCGCCCTTGCTAACGTCAAGTAAAACAGTCAACCACCACAGCACCTGGGTTGAGAAAAACCCGTTTTTTTCAAAAAAACAATCCACCTGTTTTTTTGGGTTTTTCAAAAACAAACAGGCTTTTGTCCTTTTTTAAGAAAAACGGAAAACCCCATTCTAAATTGTTTTTGTCTCACCATGCAATATCATTTTTTCAGAATTACACCTTAATAACTTGTTATACCTATATATGGCATTCAAAATTGAAGGTAAAGAAATGTACCCCAGCTTTGCTTTCGCAAGGTGTTATTGGTCAGTTCAGTCCTAAGTGGTAAGCCTTGGTAAGCATGCACGCAGCAAACAGAGAAAAAAACACTCGCACACAACCTTTGCAGTTTCACGTCAAGTAAATGTGCACGCCCTGCTAGTTCAGCATCTACAGAGTGTATTTTTTCAACATGATTCGGTATGGCCCACCATCAGAAAAATTTTAGGTGCAGAAAAGGCAGACAAATTGGTTAAAATATACTGATTTATCAGAACTGAAGAAGATAACCATTAGAATTTACTCAAACTGTTTGAATTATTATTTTTTCAAATTTTTTAATTTCGTTGCTGTTCGTTTTGTTTGACAAAAAAATTACAGTTAACTGTACAAGTGTGCTGCTTATTTTACTTTTTACTTCACAGCATATTTTTCAAAGGAAAAGTAAAGAGTGAGTTTTTGGTGGGTTTTATTGTTGTTTTTAAGTGGACTTTTTCAAAAAACATGGGTGTTTTTTTGGGTCGTTTTTTTTTATATCAACCCTGCACAGCACATAACCTGATTCGTTCGCAAGTGGTCATCTTGTCTACCGCTCAAAAAGCTACGAGCGAATGTTATGTCATAGAGCGGTTTATCGGGGCGATTGCGCAGCGATCCGATTACTTTGGACTATTACATACTACTTGATGTAGTCGGAGGCCTTCGCGCCGTTAACAGAAAATTTGTGGAACAGGACAGATAGTTTGCATTAATCAGTCAGAGGCGAAGTGGCAAGATGGGTTTACAAACATTCCATGCAGAACAATAAGGTAGCGTAGCGGCTTTCATGCGCAAATATTGCCGATATATGTCGGTGAAATTTTTCCGAATTTGTTGGTGGCACAACATTTCCCTTAGGATGAAACAACGATCAGTGATAAATTAATTTCATACTTCGTGATTGCATTGTTTCAAGTAGTTTAATTACTTCAGAGGAACCACCATTTATACAATTACTTGACCGAATCCAGCGGAGCATCTAGCCTGGCAAAAGGGGTCTTTCGTGTGAGGGCGGCTTTTGATCATACTTTTCAGAATAAAACCAAATTTTCTATGACCTAAGACCCAATCAAACTTGGCTAGTAGCCTATAGCGTAACTAGCCATCTAGATAGTGGTGCCGGTCGTATCGTCGACACACACAAACCAGATTTCCGGGATATCACTTGTTTTTGGTCACAGCGCATGGCTTACATCACAAGCGCTGTTTGTTCCTGCGAACGTGGTGATGAAAACATGTAGGTTGTCGAACAACCAGCAAAGGTCAACCGTACAGCAACAAGAACTTTTGTTTATCCACACGTACATACACATAAAATTTATGATGACAATCACCTGCACGACTGCGTCTGTGGAGCAAGCACTCTCTATCGAAATTGAGGTTGACGCGTCCCCACGCCATGAAGTGAAATACGTTATTACAAAATACTCTGCATGTCTGACAGTGCATCGGCTTGTGACAGCTTTGCTTGCGTCTAGAGCGGCAGAGCAACAGACTCCGAAAACGTGCGCGTTCGACGCACACATCAGTGAACATTGTTCATGAACAGAGATTGCTTCAGGTCATCGCGTAGGCGCTGTTTCGACAAGGCAGCGATGTGGTTGTTTCGTAATTAACCAATGTAACACTAGAAGGGAAATGCTGCTGTTGCCTGTTCCAAACCACCCGCAACTAGAGACCTGCAGTGACAGCGTTCGATATTTGATCAGCGTTAATACTGAGTACCTTCGGCACAAGGGGGCTTGAAATAACACCGAAGCAAACCCCTTGGATTCGCCACAGACTGAATCAAAATATCTGGACCATTTCACGCCAGCTTAGAAATTTGAAAAAATACAGATAATTCCAAACAAACTCCAAGCAATCAACACAAAACTCCATTATGCATACTAGCAGAAGCATTACCAATGCTTTTAGATTCCTCGCAACTGAAACTTTTTGTACTGATATTCTCAGTATCAAAAAGTGCAAGGATATCATCAGAGGAATGCAGGTCACTGGAGGTGGAAGAATATGGAGAAAGTTGATCATCTGGAGGTGTTAGTGGAGGTGACTCCAAACCAGTAAGTAGACCACCATGTTCACCACCAGCGAGAAGGTCGGATGACTCACAATGAGAAACTCTTCGCAACTTTTTAGTCAATTCTCCCTCTGCAGTTTTGCTCAAAGCTGAAATAACATGAAAATATTTCTGGGTTTGTTTTAGTTCAAAACTATGACAAAAACTACATTGTCATTTGTCAACAGGAATAACAACGATTTTTAGACTGAATTAAAATTTGCACTTTCAGGATTGCAATGTAAAAACACACCAACAGTCAGGCTTTTTGACAGTTGTAAATATTAGCAAAGCAAATCTGGAGTAGCTCCCCCATTTTAAGCCTCTGTAAACTTTTAGTTTTATATATTGGGTAGGACTGGGCGACCTGTGGCCCATGGTCAACACATGGCCCTCAACAGGGTTCTGTGCAGCCTGTGAAAATCTACAGCAAATCAGCAAAAATAAATGATTCCTTCACTAACCATCATGTTGATATGTAGCACACCACCCAATGTCTAAGGTGCAGCTCTTTGACTTTTTACAGCCCATTGATACAAGCCTCTCACTTGAAACTTTGCCCACGACCTGACCATTTTACCTACCACGGTTTGCAAAATGTCACACATTTAAAGCCTGTGTACACTGAGGACAAACCAGGAGTTGCAAGGCATAATTATTTGTTTTATCGCGTCGTGTAATTTTGCACCATGCAGGGCAACTCTTGGACGCAGTAAAACAAAGGATTGCACCTGGAAGCTCCTAACTTGGGAAACTGTTTGCTTGAATAAAACAATGAATACATTGGGAAAACTATTTGCTTTGCTTGAATAAAACAATCCATACATTGGGAAACTGTTTGCTTGAATAAAACAATGAATAAAAAAAACAGAACACCTGTGTTTGATGGCTAATACTCTGTTTTGCCTCACACCCTTAGTCATTTCATGACAACTATTTTGTATCATCTGAAGAAGATATGTATTTACAAAACTTTGTTATCGCACTAGTGACAATTCTGTGCATGACACAAGGTCAGATAGCCATTCTTAATTCATGTTGTGACCTTGATAAAGGAGAATTTTAATCTTAATCACCAAAAAGTCATTTTGCAGAAAACAAAATTTTAGGCACCAACCAATGTAGGTGTAATAACATCAAAAATAAAGTGAGTGTTTCTGTCTTTCAACAAAGGAAAGAAAAAACAGGTAGCTAAGAAATTGAGGCTGTTGTATTGTATACCTAAAAAAATAACAAATGAACATGTTCGTAAAATATCTGCAGACATGTAGATAAACATTATGAAATGGAAACTCATCAAAAATTGCACGCCTTTAACACTTCGAGAACCGTCATACGATATATTCGTACTTCGATTTCGGCCTAAAAAACAGCAGTTTTTGGTTGCCTTACCAACGCCCTAGCTCCTCCGTCGATTATGCCAGAGAGCTGTTCAAGGACTCTAACGGATCAGCCTGTTTAATAGATTGCACTCGAAATAAAATTTTTTGGTTGGGGGTGCGGATTTCCACTGACTGACGTCATAAGTGAAGTAGTTTTAGGGTCATTTTGGCTCATGTTGCCTGGCCT
>JGI24021J15306_10003538_pt1 | contig 17692 bp, 8 predicted proteins | sample Ectturendosymbi1_FD_15306 | JGI IMG/M metagenome (IMG submission 15306)
AAGAGCTCTTCCGTCAGCACACGTTGATGGTAACTGCTCTTCTCACTGTTTTTCGCTGATTTTGGATGATTTGTATGCGGTAAGCTAGCAGCATTAGGAAAGATTTAGCTCAGGTTGCTTTTGACCTGATCGATAGGTTCCACGTTGGTTCGGTAAAAACTCAGCATCAGCGACAAACTTAAAAGCAGTTGGGGCTTCGAAACAGAAGCATTGGCTGCTGCCACCGGTAAAGCTGCGTATGACTGAATTGAATGCTTGGAAAAATATGGCACTGGGTTCAACATTTCGCTGCATGTGCAACTACGGTTTTCGTTTTGAAGTATATGCCAGTATGACAGTTTTTGTAGCTTGCTTCGACTTCAGGATATTTGGCTGCATGTATAACTTGAAGCAAACTTATGATTCTGTCTTGAATGCAGTGGCGTAACCAGGGGGGGGAGTAGGGACATCTGCCCCGGGTGCAGCATTTTGAGGGCGTAAATTGTGGTTGGAATGTCACGTAACAACTACGAAATGTCAAATGTTAGCGGATGCTAGTAATCACGATTTACAAAAGTCGAATACCACTCGCTGATACCCAGTTGCAAAATCTCATCAAGATCACCAAGGCTCGCAAAGGGAGCAATTACAAACCTTAGTGACGTTTTAAGGCGCCGCTTGTGTTTTCAGCAACCAGTGCCCGTATATGGTTTGACTGACGGCTGCGTCAAAATGCTTACAGGTAGCCAGGCTTGCGAACTTTCCCAGTTCGTTCCCATTCTATAGTTGCGTCACAATGGACGGGAATCCAGCATTCACAGTGCATGCAACTGCGCATGCTCTTAGAGCAACGATAAACCTTAAGTGTTGTTACGACAACATATCTGATGTTTAGGAAATTATTTGATTTTTGATGGTTTGACAAACGTCATGTTGAAATGGGTTTGATGTGATTCTGAAGGTAATTGTGATGATTTTTATTTGTGAGATGTTTAAATAAATCCTGACTACTGTTGCAAACTTCTAATTGCAAATGGGCAACAGCGTTGAGTATATTAGTTATAATTGTGTACTTTTCAGTTACTCTCAGGGACGCACGAAAAGCGGGGGCATTGCTTCCCCTGTTCTTTCAAAAGGGAGGCAACGAGGGCGGAGCTAACTTTTCATCACAGTATCATAGGGAATTTCAATTACATGGTTAACATGATCTAAATGAAACAAATGTATTGCAGCTATTCACGCACCCACAACATTCAGAAGGGTTTCTACACTCTCTGTTATTATTTTTGAGATCAACATTGTTGCTGAAGAGAAACAAACATATTGGTGAAGAATTTTGTGTTTTTTGTAAATTTGCATTTCCCTCAATGCCTTTACTGACCCCTGCCCTACCGCTGCTCCGGCTGCTACCTGTGTTTTATCTAATTTCACCTATAAACTGAGCATCTCCACAGACATGATTATCGAAATTCAGATCACAAAATTGCTAGCAAAACTTCTTACAGAGAATCACTGGCGTTAGATATTTTCTAGGTTAAAATATGTAACACATTCAAATCGTATCAGCTTTATGACAATATAATACGATACATTTTCAGCAGCAAAGGCAAGAAAACTTTGTCCGTGGAATTAGATAATTGCAATAAAGCATCAGATTGAAGTGTTTCTTTTGTTTTATGCTGCCACGAACGGGCTGGGAGCGCTTAAACTGTTTGTCCCCAGGCGCGGTAAACCCGAGGTACGCCACTGCTTGAAGTGTCGTTTGTTTTTTGGAGAGTGATTTCATGTCTGTTGCTGCAACATGATACTGTAGATAAAAATGCTGTTTGGAATCTACGTGGTCGTATTTAATTTCGTTCAAACCAGCCCGAAAAACTTCTTGTAACTTACCTTTGTAATGAAATGTCGCTTTTCTGTAACATCGCACGCTCTTTTTCTTGTAGGCGTCACAGCCTTTCTTTCACATTCCAGTTAATTTGGGGAAACGCTGTTTTTGTAAGCATAGTCGCAGGGGTCTTCACTTTGAGTTTCGTGCCTCGGATTGTGCTAACTAAACTCAACAACTACATAATTCCCTTTTTTCTAATCTGACGAATTTAGTCTTATGAAAAAAATATCGTCTTTGAGAACTGTGAATGACATTGTTATTACTCCACCCTAATAATAGCATTGTCTGTTTTCATTACCATATGCGTTTTCTTAGATGCTTACAACGTTCACAAGCCCAGCAACAAAAAATTTGCACCCGTGAAAAAACAAACTTTTCGCTGAACAAAAAATGCACATCAACGTTGAATAAAAATCGTCGATTTGTCTACTAAGCGATGTCAATCGTTAGCAACATAATCTATGCGATTACAGACATCCACTGTTGGTTTTCAAGTAACATAATCAGTTGTTGCGCAACATGTTTAGCCCAAATCGAAATATTTTTGATGCAAAGTTACAATTCTACGGTCTGGCTAGGCTACCCTCCTACTTGCAACGAAGCTGTTATATACCTCAGAACCTCGGAAAACACTCTTCAAAACCGAGTTGAAAATGCAATATTTATACAGCTTAGCATTAACGCGCACAGAAAGCAAAGCTTCTTTGTATTCCATGGGTTGCACTGCTTGTAAGCAAACATACTAATTGGTTGCGGCTATTTTTTGTACCGAAACATCTCGTCATGTTAAAAGTACAGTGTATCAAACCAACACTGAACATCGAGCAGTAAGCCTATACAATGAATCGAATGCGCAGAACAAATTTACATTCAAATGTTGAAGTTGTCATGCTTTTAACGTTGTGGATGAACTTTCTAGTTTTTGCGCACTTTGTTTTGCAATCTTCGCCGATGAAGTTGTACCTTTGGTATTTGTCTTGCAAACATTTTCCTGAAATCACTCACCAATATATTTTGTTTGCTACCCTCTCTCTTCACTTGAAACATTTCGAAACATCTGCGTTACTTTGTGTTGTAAAATTAATACTGCTAGACATCGGACTTAAGTTGAGATATTCCCTAGAACCTGTACTCCAAATCAGTAATTTTCCCACTCACTAAAAAAGGTGTCTCCTGTGTGAAACTATTTTCGTTGAAGAATTTTTACACTTTCCGTAAACGAGACACCGAAAGCGCATTATTTTTGTTTTCTGCTACTCACTGAAAGTTCTGCTGTTCAGCAAAAATCAAATAAAGCTACTTTGCCAAACACCAAAATTTGTTCTACTGCAAAGCTCGCGTTGTGCGTAGAATCGCTATGTTTATTGCTTCACAATAATTTTTTAGTTTTCAACATCAGTGACAACTGCTGAAAAAGTTCGCATAATCTGTGAACGTTGCCAAATCACAATTCCCGGTCACTTGAGGGTTTAGGTTTCCGAGCATGCTACAGCGCGTCCGCTCAATCTCCTACCGCCACATAGGCTGCACTTTCAAAAGCTGCAATGAGGAAACGGTGGTTGGTCAATTCGCTCTCGAATATCTAAATAACCATTCTTTGCACGCATGCCATATAAACTACGTTCTACATAAAAGTACTATCGCGAATAAATTGAACCATGCAGAAACAAGGACCTCAGTTTAAAATACAAGTAGTCGGTAATTTGTTCCGGGGGTTCACATGAAACATAGATCAACATAACATTTTTTTGAAAATATAAACTAATGCATAAAAATTCCGTGAGAGGCTTTGATAGCACGGTTTGTCCCCCACTCTGGTTGCGGGCCTACTTCAATTTACACGCGTATTAAACTCTGTGACAAACAGATTTGATCTTTTATTGCTTGACCATTCTCTTCAGTACTGTACACACAGCGCGAAACTTGCATTGGTCAAGGCGATTGCTAGCCTACAACAATCGACTCACAAAGCCAAATGGACTCTGTATGGGCGTTTCTGCAGTCTGTATTTCATTTATATGTGCATGCACTGTAAAATAATTTTTCCTATATCATAACTGTTGAATGACTATTTTTTTCAGATCATGTTTTTTCTTTAACCACTTATTACAAAAAAACATTTCAGGGGTAGGTTTTTCAAAATAAATCCTATGTCTGTAAAACAAGACCAAAAATTTTTTTAAGTGCAGCTAAAGGAGCGGTAGCGAATAGCGATAGCTCGTTCCTATATTTATTCAGGAACGGCTGCAGTAGCGCCGCTATCAAATTTAACAAATAGCGGTAGCGACGCTATTAATAAAGTAGCGGTTGCCCACCTGTGCCTACAAATCCAAACAGAGTTGTAAAAGGGCCTCATTTTGAAGCCTGAACCCGGCCCGAGCCCGAAATCACAAGCCCGAACCCGGCCCGAGCCGGACATTTTTTTTGAAGCCCGGTTTAGGCCCGGTAAGCCCGGTTTAGGAAAGCCAAATTTACCGAGGGAGTTAAGATATGCGCAACCACGGAGTAACAAAAAAGTTGTGTGCAGGTGTAGTTGCAGGTACGTTTATCACACCGAAAATAGCAACCACCTTGACCAATACATTGGCATAAGCTGGCACAAGCGTAGCATGTTAGTCAATGACAATACTGCGTAATATAATGTTTCTCAAGACAAAAAGAAACTATCACGAAACTATCAATGATGGCGCTGTAGACATATAAGAAACTTTCTAGGATAGCTCTATAGATATGAAAAGCTGGCTTGTAGGTTCTTAAAACAAGCTAAGAATCGCATGAGTGATTGATCTTTTCGACGCAACGCCATCGCATGCTAATTTCCTTACCGCTGTCGCCTTCTCAAAAACAGTAGGAGACTAATCATAGCAGAGAATAATAGAACGCAGCTGTGTGTGGAAACAGAATTAACTAAAGAAAAATCACAATCACTTCACTCACAGATGTTGCCATGGTGAGCACAACAAGTCTACGTCACGAAAGAAAAAAATCGTTAGCTTACTCTTAATGTTATAAAAAAGTTATGTATGCAAGCCCGCAATTGGCCCGAAATCTTTTGACAAGCTTAAGCCTGAGCCCGGTCCGACCCAAAAAGCCTGGCCTGGCTTGTAACTCTGCACCATGTCAAAAGTTTTATTCTAAGAGTTCTACTTGCATAACGACACAAAAATATATTTGAGATTAAATCAAAATGCACAACGGTGAATTGGCAGAAATGTGCCAAGTTTCGCCTTCGGTACGAAAAGAATGTCCAACAAAACTAGTTGTGACATATCTGTAAAGCAAATGTTTCGGACTTGGATGAAAACATTGCTGCATTGCGGGTTTGATTAAACTCAAGTAAATCGGATTACTTACGAACCAATGCATTCAGCACAAGCACAAAGTGTAAGAGTCAAGGAAAAAATATCTTTTGGATTTGTTGGTCGCCACTGTTTAGACAATACATGAAGTGAATATAAATGTACATTTCATCCCTATTTCCGAGTCAAGTCCCTACGTTTTGAGCTATAGGTCAATATACAGCTAGGTAAATTCTGTAAGCTACTTCTCCAACGTTTTGATTGAAATCCTGTTGGTTAATGGTTGAAAACAGTGTTTTGCTAAACTCCCAATCCCAAAACTAAATCTCCACAATAGTGCTGCTTTTTGTCTTCGGCAAAAGTTTCGCAGAGATTGGCCTGAAAATCAAACTTTCTGACATTATGTACACTAGCCTCATTAAATTATATGCTGTCTGTTTCTGAATACGTGACAACCAACGTTACAGCAAAGCTAGTTACATTTCTGCACGGAAAAAATCATGGCTGTACTGTGGTCTCTCACATGTGCAGTTGTAATACTTTCACTATTGCAAGAAAATAACCTTTTAACAGTATACCACACTGGGTAAAATGTCGGACGGAAGCAGTTAAACATCTTTCATTGTCTCTAGAAATTGAAAAATGCTGAAAACTATTTTACCAAAGCAAGACTTTATAAACTAACGGAATCAGTGATACCACACCAAACTCTGTTTCAACATAAACTTGGCTATGTGTGGCCTACCATCTAACATGATAAGCTCTTAACACAAAACGTGACAAACATCGCTTTTACCTCTCCAAATACAAAACCTAAAGAGAAAAAGTGGGGGGACTTGGCATGTCATGCTCCCCCGTCTGAAAAAGTGGGGGGAAACGTCCCTCATGTCCCCCACCAAATTGCGCCCATGTCACCACGTACCATTTTGTTCCAGAAAAACTCAATCTGCAAAATATCATTCGAACAAAAGTGTGAAACGCATAAATGGTCGTAAATGCGACATGAGGNTGATGGCTGTGAGAATTATAATGGNCATTTTAAGAAACCAAGAAGGGACGTACACAAAAATAAGTAAAAAAATAGAACCCGATAAGGAAAAAACATAGCTATGAATATATTTTTGTGAAGATACACACAAAGTAGTTGGCCTATTCGCGTACCACCTTGAAGGCCTCGCGTAGACGCGTACGCGAACCACAGTTTAGGAACCTCTGTNATAGATGAAGCATGACGATGAAAATGTTTGTGTTTTGTTGATGGCGTTTCCACTTTTTATCTGTGGCNNTTGCGGATTAGACTGATGAACTCTGATTTTGTTGTTGACTGCTGAGATGGTGTGGATATATTCGAATTGCCGTGAAACAGTGAATTTGTGCTGTAAAAGATTGTGACTTATTTTGAAAAAGCTGGGGTTAGTATTGTCATGTTTTTTTTGATGTTGTAGTTCTTCGAACGCTGTTTTGTGACGCCTTGCACAATACAATATGTCCACCAGAGACGAATTTATAACGAAGGCTAAAATTGCTGAGCAAGCTCAGTTGTACGATGACATGCGAGCAGCTATAAAGTCAGCTGTAGAATTCGGCGACGAATTAAGCAATGAAGAACGCAATATTTTATCTGTTGCTTATAAGCATGTATGTGGAGCAAAGCGGATGTCTTGGCGTGTTATTTCAAGCATTGAGCAAAAGGCGGAAATGGAAAATGCTAGTCGTTTGGACATGGTTCACGACTACAGGGAAAAGATTGAGATGGAATTAGAAGCAACATGTATAGAGCTGATTATGTTGCTTGACTCGTATTTGTTAAAGTCATGTCCTAATGTTGAACAAGAAATATTCTACAATAAAATGAAAGGTGATTATAATCGATATTTAAGTGAAATTATTTCTGTACCAGAAAAGAGGAAGAAAGTTGTTTCTGCTGCTAATAGATCCTACAGTCATGGATTTTCATTGGCCATTGAAAAAATGCAAGCAATTCATCCTGTCAGGCTTGGCTTATCACTTAACTATGCTGTTTTTCTGTATGAAATAAAAAATATGGAAAGGAAAGCCTGTATCTTAGCAAAAACTGCATTTGATGAAGCCATTGCACAAGTTGAAATGTTGCGAAGAGAAGATTACAAAGATTCAACAATGATTATGCAGTACCTTCGAGATAATTTAAACATGTGGAGCAAAGCAGGAGAACCAACTCCTGAAGATCTGGACTAAGTCTTCCTAGTAGTACTTGTGCATATTTTGCTGCAAAGGAAGTTTTTGGTACTTGTAATATTTTTTGATATTGCATATTTCACACCCTTATAAACTTGTGTAGCATAAATAATTGAGACCAAGAATGTGTGTTGTATTACATAATTGAAACCTAGAATATGTCTTGTTAGTCCTTGTGCATAGTTTGCTGTATATTAATTTTGACTCTCATATAGTTAGTTCTCTTGTTCCGTAGGTACATATTTCTCACATTCTGAAGTTGTGGAAACCATTATGAATTGTTTTTTGTGCTCCTGTCTGTATTTTTAATGAAAAGCTTTGTTTAAATTTATGTTTGCATATTCTGTATATATTTGACTTTAAATGTTTGAAGTAGGTTAGGCCTATATGAGAATTTTTATTTTGAGTTCAAAGTTTTAAATTAAATATATGTTAATAAGACACATTACACTAACATGCTTGTAGAGATTTTATACTGATATAAATTAAATACTTGATACTGACTGTGTTATTGATCTTTGTTTAAAAGTTTCTGTATTTTAATTTTTGTTTAATTCAGGCTAGAATATAAGTTGTTATATATTTTTACACTCAATTAAATTTGCCTATGGCAACATTAAGCAAGGTGAAATAAATCTTGATGAACCAATCTTCTAATATATATGTGTCAATAACGTATTATACATTTTACTTACCTCACCAGGGTTTTATTGACGGTTTCAGTAAGGTTTGAAAGTGACTTATATAACCATATAACTAAGTTGGTGAATTGTACCCACAAATTTGAAAGCAATCTGTATTTTGTGAATTACTTTTGTATGTCTGTTACACATCATAATTTATTGTTTAATGACTTTTTTGGATAAAGTGTTTAGTGTTATGTTGCTGTGTAACCAAACACATTTATATTTGGTTTTAACCGACAATCAACACTGTGAAGCAATTTAATGCAAAATATTTTAAGTGGTGTATTTTTGTAGCACTGTTACTTTTTTATACATTCAAAATTTTGGCCAGAGTGTGTGAATTATAAAGGTAGCTCTGTTAAGATGTTGGAAATGTTATTTGTACCTTTATTGCATTTGGTGATTACGTTTCATTAAAAGTTGCTGATTTACTTCTAGAGCAGACAAAGCTATTGAGTATCTCAATGTTAGTTAGCCATTACAATGGACAACTGGAAACCACCAACTGCTGCTGAGTTAAAAGTAATAGAAGCAAGACATGAGCGAAGCAACCAGATCAGTCGGTTAATGGGAGAATATATGTTAAAAGGTAAACATGGCTTTTGTGTAGATTTGTCCTTATGCCCACTGCAATTGTAATATCATATCTGAAATGCAGGAGCTGTAAGCAATGCATTGTGTATTGTTGTGATCAGAAAGCCTAAGCGGCAAGAGTGCTGATGTTCAAACTGGGGCAGCAAGCAACAATAGAGATGAAACACTGTGGTCACTCTTTGTTTCTGCTGTAGTCACCTTCAACTGTTCATCATTAGTAGCAAAGATTGCATGTCATGCTCACTCTATTATTGCGTGTCCATGCCACTTATGTATGGGTGCTATTCTTCAGGGTTCCCATGCGGTATTAATTGTGAAATCGTTTTTCAAGATCTTGAAAAATTATTGAATTTGGTCAAATGTATATGAAGTATTGAAAAAAATGGAAATTCTGATAGGAAAAACATGAAGTTTCTAAGCAGAATCATCTACTATTCCACTGATTAGTTTATATCTGTAAGCAGTAAAATTGTTACCAATTCATAATATATGGGACATGTCAGAGCAACAGACATGTTTGCTTGTGCGCATGAATGTATAAAAGACACATTAAAATTCACACAATGATTGCACAATTGTCAGTAGATGACCCACAAGGTCTAAGATTGTGTTTCAAATTTAAAATTTGGAAAAATAAAGATTTAAAAATTTGGAAAAAATAAAATTGGGAAAAAATGAAAAGTGCTGGTATTGATTTTTTTCATGTAGTATTGAAAAAGTATGGAAAATGTGTTTTNAAAATGTGTGGGAACCCTGATTCTTAGCTCACATCACATTTGTGGTGCATCGCACATTCAACACCGCGTCTATCAAGTGGTTGCNGNNGTNCTATCNCACATTCAACACCGCGTCTATCAAGTGGTTGCAGCAGTACTATCCAGAATTTGACCTGTGGGTCTACCTGCAAGGTAAACAACGCAATTTCTTAATTACTGTATATTGAAAAGAATCTTTGCACAACTTAGAATCGGACATTAAGATCTTAACAGAATATATATCTATCGCCTACCATGTAGGTACCATCAGCTCCTATGTAAATACATAGAATCTATTTCTTAAAACTCTTTATATTGCTTCTTGACAATGATGCAAAGCCTGAGTATTGAAGAATTGCCATCAACAAAATGTTTCTTTGTGAAAAAATAAGAAAAAATGATTCTATTTGAATAAGAGCTGATCATGCCCACTTATTAGGCAAAATATATACTCTGTAAGATCTTAGTGTCTGATTTTTTGCTGGGAAAAGATTCCTTTCAACAGACAGTGAAAAAATAAGCATAATATTTCATTTTCAAGAAAATAAGGAATTTTCAGTGGTTTCTGTGAAGTGCTGCATTGTTTTTAAAATTATTACAAAGAAGTGAAATTGTGAAAGGATCCTTATGTTGCTTCAACAAAATCTTTACAAATTTTCAAACTGAAATGAATGTGGCAAACTCGAATGGTTTAGGATTTGCACAATTTATAAATACGTTTTTCTGTACCAAATTCTAAGCTCAACCCAAAAAAATGTTTGAAATTGGATATGTGGTTCAAAAAGTATTTTTAGAAATCACTATGTGGCACCATTAACACCAAACAACAAACTGCTGTTTTTTTTGTGATCAACTACATGTCAGAGAGATGGATCAGTTAGTCCAGCGTGGTCCAAACACTGTTAAGCTGGCCGCATGCGGCCCGCAGACTGTTATTATGCGGCCCGTGAACGCTTTCTGTATACCGTATGTTACACAAAGTCATAAATACAGTGTATTAGCCACACAACCTTTGCAAGTCACGCATCATTGAAGTGCAGGTCACTACGTAGGGCAGGCCTGCCCAACATTTTTAGTGCTGCAGGCCATTTTCACATGAGGCAACTTATTGCGGGCCACAGATGTTTTTGTGACGTAACAATAAGCTATTAAGATGTAACAAATCCTTTAATTTTGATAAGTTTTATGCGATAGCACAAGGTGATAATGAGTCCTATAGTTGCTTGCACGCAGTGTTGCAGTTTGTATGCATGTACACCAAATCTAAAGAATTGACATATTTTTGAAGCGTTTGTTATGTAAGTTTTTGGGTGGTAGGCCCATAACAGAAACAACAGGTATAATTTTGGTATGTTTTGATGGCAAATATACTTAGCCTATAAAAAATACAAAAAATTTAAATAGTCTGCTTACGAACTTATTACAGCGCGGGCCACTTAAAACCACATCGCAGGCCACAGGTTGGGCAGCCTTGACATAGGGGGTAGCAATATCTTTTTACAATTTATCACGTTATAATAGCTAACATCTAGGCTAGGTTAACGCTACAGTACTCTGTGACCACAAAGAATGCATTTATTTTTTATCTTTGTTGCAAGCGTAGATTCTGTAATTAGTTTTCGAGTTAGATTAGAAGATGTGCATTGCGGAAGTAATGAAATAATATTTTTCAAGTGTAGCATTTTAACAATTAATGAGTGTCAAAAGATTCAGAGGAAAACAGAAAGTTCAATTCTAAATGGGAGGAAAGGTATTTCTTCGCCAATAACAATGGCAAACCACAGTGTCTTGTAAGGTTGCAAGTATCTGTTCCAAAAGAGGTTGTATTTCCAAGAAAACAGATGGGAAATACCATGGAAATTCCAGGAAAGCAACCTTGAAATAATTGAAGGTAACCAGTAGGGCTGCGGAGTCGAAGCTGGAGTCGTAAAGAGTCGGAGGTTTTTGGGTGGAGCCGGAGTTGGATTCCTAACAACACTGAGAGTCAGAGTTGTTGTTTTTTTTGTCCGACTCTGACTCCGGATGTCCAATATTGGATCATTTTTTGCAGCATACTCTTAAATTNGGAATTCCTGTTGAAATCTACAATTTCTTTTGATTGAAACAGAGATTTCTTGCTTAGCACCATGATTTCCATTGATTNTAACAGCCAAATTTCATTCCGTTTATGTTAAGGAGTCAGAGTTGGAAGTCGGACGTTTTGGAAAGGTCGGAGTCGGCTATTTTACCTCCGACTCCGCAACCCTAGAAACCAGACTCGTAACCAGGGGTGGACAAACGAGCAATAGCCCACGGTTAACTCTTTAGCGTCCTGGCTGCTTTCGGAGACTTTCAGAAAAAAACGCCTAAACGCACATGGCTTTGTGCGGGAATTTATCTAGTCCGGTATGCTCTACAGACTTGCTAAGTCTCAAAAGATGCGGCAAGTCTTCTAGTCTGCATTTGAAAAATTTTTTTTTGCTTGGTGGTGCGGGTTTTTTGTGAGTGACGTCATAAATGGAGTACGTTTACTTTAGGCCACCTTGGCCCGATTTGCCTGGCCCTGGGCGCCAACCGTTAGGTGGTAGTATTTCGATGAAGTTTTTACTGGAAACTAGGCTACAATCTGAGTCTTGATACTTTGGATGACCTGCTGGGGTTTCGGGTTCAAAAGTTGTGATGTAACTTAGTAAAAATATTTGACTAATTAGCTGATTATTAATTTATTTGTTTATTTTAGATCATAACTTTTGAACCAGAAATGCTAGAAAGTTCATCAAAGGCTCAAAAGACTAGGAATCAAGCCTAGTTTCCAATGAAAACTTTAGCGAAACACTTTGGCCTAGCGGTCGGTCGGACTCTAGGCCAGGCAATATGAGTCAAAATGACCCCTAAACTATTTCATTTATGACGCCAGTCACAAAAAATGCGCAACCCCCAACCCCCCAAATTTTTTTTGAGTGCAATCTACTAGAGTTTGAGCCCTTGAACAGCTCTCTAGCGCAATCGGTGNAGGAGCTAGAGCGTCAGTAAGGCAACCGAAAACTGCTGTTTTTTAGGCTGAAATCAAAGTACGAATATATCGTATGCTGGCTCTCAAACTGTTAAGAGACTTTTCACTGAAAATGTGCTCCCCATGGTCATACCAGGGTTTTCCGGAAGGCTGCCCAGTCTTTAGTCTGCCCATGGGTGCTTATTTTCGGAGGGCATTTATATGGTGCTAAGATTTCATTTGAATACTATTTGTACCTGTTTCCTTAAACGGTTCGTCCAACGTTATACAGAGTTTGAAAACTATTTAGATATTTGTGCCCATGCTCCAGACTGTATTGTGGGCCATTATGACATACAAGGTGATTCACAATGCTTTAGTGAATTAAGTTCATACACAGGCAATATGCAACTGCCGTATAACAGCCCGGGCGGTTATTTGGTCCACGTCTTATTTTCCCAATGTGTCTATTTTCCTATTAACAGCCCTGGGCGGCCTTCCGCAAACCCCGTTAATATGTGAAAGTGCTTTCTCAATTATGAAGCGAATCAAAACTTGCGTTAGGCATGGAGCAAAAATTAGGTCTATGAGAACAGCAAACGAGTCTTTTAATTGCAAAGGAGTTTCACTCTTTGCGGCCTGCAAGTTTTTCCTCACTGCAATGTGGCCCTTCATGCTCGCAGTCTTGGACCACCCTGAGTTCAGGGGTATCTAAACTACAGCCTGCGAGCCAACTCTGCCTTGTAAAGCCATTTTAACTGCCAGCAAAAACATTTTGCCAACAATGAAAAAATGATATTTAATGAAAAATTGGTTGGTTTGGGAGAAGGTAAAATATCTCAAAACCAGGGTTGATAAAAATAATTTTTGTAAAAACATTAAACAATCAGATTTTTTTCATTGAAATAAGATTTTTTCGATTTAAATCAGATTTTTTTTGGGCATAGCTAGTGGCCCACCTCACCCAAGTCATAAGGTTTAATTTTAAAGAATTAATTTCATAGAACTGTTTTGAAGTTTGCTAACTTTGGTGCAGAAACAGGAAACAGTTGAACTTTCATGAAACTTCCTTGTCATTTCCGCAGTTCATTCACATTTAATTCGATTTAACTTGCGTCGTCATACAAACTCTGTCTTTTATACTGCTATAAGTGAAAACCAGGACCAGGGGGGTGGGGTGGGATTTCATTTAGCAATGCAGCCACATATAATGAAAAGTCAGTCTTGGGAACAGCTTGCAAAGGACAGGGCAGCTTGGAGAAGAAAAATCAGAGATGGTGCAGTCATTCGAGATAACCAGGAATCAACAGGACAAAGGCAGATGCAAACGAAGACATGAAAAACTGAACCAACCATACCCCTTCCCTCTATACCATGTGACCACTGCCCACGCCTATTCCATCACAGATTGGGCCTTCAAAGTCACATTTGCCATTGACAACAAACACAGATGGTAAAGTCCTGATTGCAGACAATTCCTGTGCTTAGATACGAGTGGGGGCCGACAAGCAGGTGAAAACCTATTAGAATTCTAATTAAATGTGTCATAGAAATCACATAAATTTTTAAAACATGTGATTGTTTGCTTCAGTTTTTTGATGTTATTGCTTGATTTAAATTGAACAACCCTAATCACGTTATAAGATGTTAGGCCCTTGAACTGTTGTGCAATAGCTTAAGTGGCCCTTGGACAATAAAGTTTAAAAACCCCTGATTTAGAGGTATGGTATTCCAACAATGCAAGTAATTTTAATTTACCATAACCAGAAAAAAATTATAGCAACTTCTCAAATTGAATGGCTGTTTAAAAACTTGACAGCATAAAATATTTTCTGTACAGACTTTCTCAAAAATTTTGTGAAGTTTCATCACACAAACTTATTGTTCTTTGCTTGTTTCAAATTTAAGATTTAATATTTAAATTTTTAACCTTTGTCTACTCTGATGCTTACTACTTTGGTGCAAGCTTTATGATCTAACCAATGTTTTTGAAAAGTTGGGGTATTACCTGTAGTTTGCTATGTGTAATAAAAATGTCATAAAAATTTATTAATTTATCCCTAATTAAATATTTAATTGATTTGTGGTGTTTAGGCCATTACTTTTGAACCAGAAATGCTAGAAAGCCAACCAAAGGCTCAAAGCACTTGGATTCTAGCCTAGTTTCAAATAAAAACTTGAGTCAAAAAATTGGTTCTGGCGGTTAGTGCTAGGGCCCAATAATGTCAGGGTCGTTCCATGTCAAGTGATCCAAAAAAAAGACAAAATACAACCCACACTCTCAGATTTTGATGAAATTTGGTAGGCTTAAAGAGCTTTTTCTTCCGATAAAAAAAACTATTTTTTTTAAAATCGGACAACAACAGCCGAAGTTCTAAGCATTTAAAGTTGACCTAATTTTGTGCTTACTCGAGCGTAACAGCATGATGAGTTTCTTATGCTCAACTTTGAAGTCCTGAAACTCTACCTCTACATAGTTTTAGAGAGTCAATCTTTTGAATATTGTTAATCATAGCATACTTGAGAGCTAATTCGCAAATGCTGACCCCTAAGGTTGTGTTTGTTGACTTTTGAACCAAGGTTGATCAACAGTACACCTTATGATCACTCATGCATGATGTCATTTTTAACAGCCAATATCTGGAGGAGCTCTGTAGATAGGTTGATCTGTAATACCTCATCTGAATGTTCTATTCAAGGACAACTAAAAGCAAGAATAAAATTGCTGATTTGTGGAGTGTTTTTAGAAAGAAATGCAGGTCAATTCAACTGTGTTTAACTCATCAAGATTACTGGGTGCTAAATGGCATCATGCTGTAGTTCTTCTGACAGAAAGCAAAAGATTTAGGTGATTGAGCTCATTTTGAACTGGACTTGTAATAACAGACTACCGGATGAACTGTGCAACTTTGGTGAGTCCAGTTATAACCCTGTGCCTCATCCTGCACAGGAAATGAATAATTTTCAGTGAAGTTCATCAACACTAAAGCTGATTTTTCATTCATTTCTTTTCATTTTTTCAGGTAAGAGGACTGTGAGTGTGCAATATAATGGTGAGGTGTCAAAGCAGTTAGTTTGCTTAGCGACAGCTGAATGTATTCAGATACCAGCAAAGACTGAGTGATTAATTCTGTTCTGTCAACTGATACCCACTGCTTAAAATTGATTTCCTCACAGTTGCCTTCAAACATGTCCTTCAGCTGTCCATAAATATTGCCAAAGCCTGGGCAATTGGAACACCTCTGTAACATACAGTCTCTGCTTTAATATCGCGTGCAGCCATCGCAATCAACTCTTCGAAAATCTCTTCAATGTGTGCAGCATGTAACAGGAGAATGACATTTTGGTGTATGGTATACACACACACACCATGTGTACTAGATGACCCAACACTAACACACCATTTTGGCCTAAGAGTGCAAAATTTAGAAAATCCAAGTTTTGTTGTTGGGTTTTGCTTTTTGAATTCCACATAAAGTTCTTTCAAGGTGCACAGCAGCAACTGTTTTTGTTCATAGACATTCTTTTTGACACTGATGCGATCTTTAATTCCTGGCATAATCCTACTATTCTTGTTGCTCAGGTAAAATTGAGTCACAATTTCTATTTGTCATCAGATACTAATTTGCATTTCCTTGGTGATGGTAATGAACAAATGCCACTTGTCATTTCCAGCTGTCTTGCTTGTCTTGTCATTCGTTCACTAACTTGAAAAACTGTTATTACCTTTTTTCTTTACCAAGTGTCAGGAGCCATCGTTAACACCTGTACCTTCTCTGCTCTTGTTGAGGTATCACTTGGAATTTTTTTTTTCTTTTAGCAATCATATTATTAACACTTTGTCGTCCGGCTGCTTTCGGGGATTTTCAAAAAAATCCCCGCCTAAACGCATGTGGCTTTGCGTGGGAATATCTCTACTCTTGTACGGGTTACGGACTTGGTCGAAGTGTCAAAAGACACAGCAAGTCTTCTAATCTGCACCCGAAAAATTTTTTTTGCTTGGGAGCTGCGGGTTTTTGTGAGTGACATCATAAGTGGATGACTTTTAGGCCACCTTGGCCCACTTTGCCTGGCCCTGGGCGCTAACCATTAGGTGGTAGTATTTCACTGAAGTTTTTACTAGAAACTAGGCTCCAAGTCTTTTGATATTTTGGATGACCTGCTGGGGTTTCGGGTTCAAAAGTTATGATGTAAGTTAGTAAAAATATTTGACTAATTAGCTAATTAGATAATTAGTTAATTTGTTTACAACTTTTGAACCAGAAATGGTAGAAAGTTGGCCAAAGACTCAAAAGATTTGGAATCAAGCCTAGTTTCCAATGGAAACTTCAGCGAAACACTTTGGCCTAGCGGTTGGGCCCTAGGCCAGGCAACATGAGCCAACATGACCCCAAAACTACTTCACTTATGACGTCACTCACACAAAATCTGCACCCCTAACCAAAAATTTTTTTTTCGAGTGCAATCTACTAGACTGGCCGATCTGTTTGAGCCCTTGAACAGCTCTCTAGCCTAATCTGCGGAGGAGCTAAGGCGTTGGTACAGCAACCGAAAACTGCTGTTTTTTAGGCCGAATTCAAAGTATGAATATATCATATGCCGGCTCTCAAAGTGTTAAACAACTCTTGATATTCTTCCACTTCAGTACAATCCTCCTCTGAACCAGATTCTTCATCAATTTGGTTTGTTGTGATAGCTGGTTTGTTGTGCGAATCAATGCTGTGAAGTTTTATTGGCGATTCTCCTATTTCACCCAAGCTCTGATTTACATTAGAGAATGATTTCTTTGCATCCTCTACCAAAACATTTTCCATCTCACTGGCACTAGATGATGTAGCTTCAGTCTCATTTATCATCTCTTGAATTTTGTTCCTACAGTTGCAGCAAAGTTTTCTTCCTGGTATAATATTCATACTTTCATGTAGAAGTTTGACTTTTTGATACCATTCAAGTGTAATGATGCAAAGTGTTGAATTTCAAACAGGTTTTTACGTATGTGCAAACCATCACTGCACACTTTATAAGCAGCAGAATAGTGATCAATAAACTGAGCTTGTGGAACCTACAAACAGTTTCTAATGCATTGTCAACACTGCGTTCAGCCTTAACGCAAAGTTCTAGAAGTAGTCTGTCTTCTTCAGTCAAGTTTGCTATTTTAATCAAACTTTCTTTTTGTTTTGTGTATATCTTCTTGTGGCAATTGCTGTTAACACTTTGGCACCCGGCTGGTTTTGGGGATTTTCGGCAAAAAAAACACCTAAACGCACGTGGCTTTGCGGATGAATATCTCCGCTCCTGTTCGC
>JGI24021J15306_10003539_pt1 | contig 17691 bp, 9 predicted proteins | sample Ectturendosymbi1_FD_15306 | JGI IMG/M metagenome (IMG submission 15306)
TCGAATGAGCTTTGGCTACATTGACAGTACAACAATATAGTTAGCCATTAGCTGTAAATCCAACAAAGATTGACTGATTATCGGAAATATACTACAAAAACAATTAATCCATTAGCAATATCGACAAAAATTTTCTCATTCGTTGCAACAGAAAACTATTGTAAGTATAATAGAAGCATTTCAAAACGACTGTCAAAACGACTCGTGTGGCATCACAAAACTACTGACTCCCCCCTCTCCTTTGTCATAATTTGTCACAAATCTGGTGATCCCCTTCCCCCTGTTAGGGTGTGACGTCATTTATGGACGACCCCTAATAATAGACATGTTGCAGTGAAAGGAGCCTTAAAACTGAATAACTTTTTTAAAGGAAGAGAGACGTTAGGCCGGAAGATGACTAAAATAGCAAAGTTACAACATGGTAAATCTCGCTTTTGTAAACAGGTATGAACGATACTGTTCCGAAAAAGTATGCACGCTGAGGCTTAAATTTTAAGCTTTGCGGACCACATAAAAAGACGTGGCGGTCCACATTTGGCCCGCGGACCACCACTTTGACACATGTGGTCTAGTCTAAAAAGACTTACTGAGGGCAGAACCACGAATACATAAAGGAGAAGGACAGAGAAAAAACGCATATGGAAACCTGGAGGCAAATGATTTTATACAAACTGCTAGACTAGACAAATACAAAATTGTAAAATCCTAAAACAGCTACGTCCGACCCGCTGGGTGCATGCGGCTCAGTCGAAAGTTTTGTGCGGCCCAGTTTAGGTTTTGTGTGGTAAAAGTAGCCTAGCCTACATACCGGCCACCTGTCCTCAATTTGATATCTCAAATTTGACGTTTTTCATGCAGGTGGTCCTTAGTGCCATTTTAATCCAAACATTTTTCAAACTCTTTAGAAGATTCTAGCGTTTGCGTTTATCAACTACACACGTGAATTAATCGCTCAAAATTTAGATGACAACGGGATCAGCTTCTTATATGCGCGAAAGTTTTGAAGAAGGTCTATACTCGGGAGCCAGTGCCTCAGTTAGAGCAAAGTCTCTGCTCGGCTTCGATTGAACATGCGGTATTGGTGTACATCAGTATCGTGTAAACACAGTGTAAGAAGTGCAATGGTAATGGCGGCCCCCGATGACTTCTTGCTCAACTGCAATATTGGTTGCAGAAAGCATACTACAGATCTTACACTTATAGCCGGGGTTCCCAAAGTATGGGTCCCGACGAACACAAGGGTCACGAAGGGTCAAAAATGGGTCGCGCCGAGGAGATCCAAAACTGAATTCTGTATTTTCAACGTCACTTGCTTGTCTGTGCCTCTCTGTGGCGTATAGGTACTTGAGAAAAGACTGGATTTCTGGCTTTGAAATCGAACTTAGCAACTTACTGTCAAAAGTCACCCATACAGTCAGTATTTTTTTTGATACGATGTTTGCGTCTTGGGTGGCGGGATGTCCACCAAACTCAGATTTGGGTCGCCCTAAGAAAAGTTTAGGAACCGCTGACTTATAGCATTGAGAGGTTTACTAGCGCTTTTGCAGGAAAGGTTTATCAGCAAATGGATCCAAAGAAAAAGCATGGAACCCACTATCAAAACTTTTAAAACTTGTCAATTCAATGAAAGCAAACTTTTTGTTGATTTTGTGGTGGCTTGCATCAGTAAGTAAAGTATAACAGATAACGACGCGCACATGTCTCAAACATCGGCAAGTAGAATGAAGTCACAGTTACGCCCAAGGGCGCACAACACGCCACACATATGCATACACACACGTGTTCATGCACTAGTACCATGCACGGATATCATCAACATCCCCTTTTCATTAGGATGTGGTCGATTTGGCACCGAGTTTAGTAGCACACACAATCGGGTTATCGTTCCGGTGGTCTGCGGAATCGCGGAGGTCGCGCATGGGCAACTGCAGTATGTCGTTGACAACAGGCGGTGCACTCTGACTTGCAACGACACTAGTGTGGGAGGAAGGGCTAGGCACAACGTTGTATAGTGGACACATTAAGAGCTTTAATGTTTTGTGCATCCTTACTGCGTAATTTCCAGTAATATTCCATTCGTGATTCAACGCAATGTACTTGCTTGCGAACAGTCCGACCGTCGACGCGACAGCCTGCAAACCAACATAACCGCAGTCGGTCGCTGTTTACTGTGGCGCATGAGAACGCTCAACGCTTTTGTTCGTCGTCACTCTATTCTTGATTCCACATCGAACCGTTACGTTACGTGTTTCTGACTTCATGCTCAAGTGTATCGGCGTTTTTGTTATATATCTGGATTTAATCGAAAGCAGCAATCAACTTAGAGTACTACTGGAGAGTTATTAGCGGACAAAGTGGTGAGAGCCTTTTAGTTTGCCTTGCTTTGGCTTGGCAAATTCAAGACGTCAAATTGCTTAGTTGGGAGACCGACCTGTGCTCCTACAACAACTAGGTTGACACTTCAACCAGTAGGGATCTCTACAGTAACCTACAACCCCAGTCCCTGCAGTCGCATGTTGAAGTATAGGTTGGATTAAACACAACGTCGCATGTTGAAGTACGATCAGGGTGGATATGAACACGGTTACGCTTGTGCAAGACACCCAGTGACGATCTGATGATGTATGTGCGAGTACCAAGTTTCCGGACTATTTGGCCCTTTTGCCACCCCTCCTTGTTTTGGCAGACATTACGTGATCGCCGACACACAGTGGGTGCAAAGGACGAGCACGTTTGTCGTAATGCTTTTTAATGGCGATCTGGCGCTCGCGGCGTCTGTTCAAATCCATTTTGTGGCAAGGTTTGGGCAGAGTAGGTAAAAGAGAGCGCGTCACTCTGCCAAACATGATCTCAGCTGGGCTTTTATGAACGTCTTGACGGGGTGTGTTGCGCAATTCTAACAAGGCTAAATATTCATCTTGATATTGTAAAGCAGTGTGTTTGAGCATATTCTTAGCTGACTTAACAGCAGCCTCTGCTTTCCCATTCTCATTTTGGTGTCCCGGACTTGGAAGAAACATGCAGTATGCGCCATGAAGAACAAAATCAGCAAAGAGGCTGGACTCAAATTGATGACCTGAATCAGACACAGCGCATTTCGGTATACCGTACAGAGCAAATGGCGCTTCAAACAATGTATCACAACTGTAGAGGTGAGAATGTCAATTTCAAAGAAATAGGAAAAATAGTCAACAGTGACTAAATAATATTTGTGGTTGAATTCAAACAAATCTACATCACATTTTTCCCAAGGCGTTCTACCTTCAGCATGTTGTTACAAAGGTTCCTTAAGAGTTACATGGTTTGGTCTGTTGTCACCCGTCACAACTGTCGACGAGCTGTGCGAGTTGTCATTGCTCATACCGAACCAGAACTTGTATCACAAACTCCGCGGAGCATACTGTCATAGTCTAAATGAGCAGAATGCAGCTGTGCTTTAATTTGGGCACGAGCGAGAAAAGGAATGAATATGCGTTCACCCTTTACAATCAAACCATTGTTGTGGCTCAATCAGTGCCGGATTAACAATAGTAGCAAATGTAGCAATTGCTACGGGCCCCGCGCTTTTGGGGACTCCGCGGTCTTCTGCAACATACCTCCTTTATTACATTATGCATAAGATTTTTTTCGGTCTAAGAAGTCAGTATTTTGCTACATTTGCCATAAGTGGTAAGCAAGGGTGTTCAGTTGAACGCTGTCTGTTTCCAGAAATTCTTGTTTGATTCTTTTTTTACAGTTACGTAGCAAAAGGCGTGCGATTGCGGTCAGCAGTGTTGCCATTTTAGTTTATTTGCTGCTTTTTCTCACTGTCAGCTGTAAAATTTTCAATCTATCAACTAGCTGATTTTCTAGCAGGATTTTACTAACCGTTTCGCAGGTTTAGCAAGTAACAAACTCCTGACCAAAAACCTGTTTCAACAGTTTTTCAAGATGAAAACTTTTGCACTTTCTTCATCAAAAAATATACTCCTATTTTTCTAACGTTTTTAATCATGTAACACCAGGACAAAGCATAACCAGCTGCTTGCAATTAGGTGGAATTTTTTATTATGATGCAACGAAGCTGCTTCAAATATCATAATAACAAATAATTAGACGGCTAGGTGAAACCTAAATGATTTGCTTGTGTGCATAGTGAGCGCATCAAAACACAACATTAGCAGCAGGTGCGTAGCCAGGCTGGGGCAATGGGGCCAATTGCCCCCCCCAATTCCAAAAATTGCGCCAAATTTTTCTAGTTACTAAAACGTTTGATATATAAACCAAAGAAATACTTCAGTGCAAATCAACGTAACTGTTAAATTCTACTTCACTTTTTAGTCGAACCTGATCCAAACAGTATGGTTTACTAATTGGTCAAACGTTGTGTGCAGTGTAAATGCTGTAGTGCTCATATCATGGCTAAAGTTTACCTAAGGTTTTCTCCCTGTGGAAGTCGATGATATTGAAATGCAAACGTGTCTCTCAGCACTTGCAATCACTAACCGAAACTAAAACAAGTAGTGACATTTTTCGCAGCTGTTTCTGACACACCAATTTGCTGTATCCCACCAAACGGTGATATAAACTTCATTTCGAGACTGTCGCAAAAATCCACTTTGATAACGCTGACGTGCTATAAACATTGTATAACTTACCCATGTCTGCAGCGTCAGCCGTTGCCTTAATTCAGCGCTTGTCAAACTTTCGTTATGGTGACCCAATACGCCTTTTCAGTCGCAAGTAAACCCATACTTATTTTTGATGGTCCAATTTCAGACTTATGCTTTATTCAGTTACATGTTAAATGACAATGCTATGTTAATGCCATGAACTGTATGATGACAAAAGCAGTGCTTAGTTAACGTCAAAAAATCAATCTTTCAGAGCTGTTACAGTAGCCTACGTTTTAGCCAAGGCAACCACAACATAGGTTTTGTACAGCCCAGTAAAAAGTGCTAAACTGCCCACAATTGGGCTGAGACCCGCAGTTTGTCGACCACTATCTTAACTGAAATTCGGAGATTTTCGTTTTTGTGCAGCTAAATGCGTGAATATGCCGGTGATATAAGTTTCATGCTTTGAAGCTCAAACTTTGAAAGTTAAGTCTTTTTTTTATGCAATTAGGCCATAAACACTGTTTAGCAACAATAGCATTTATTCTAGGTATTTGTTTGTGATGATTGCACATGCACTGTAACGGTTCCACTCAGGCCCGTAACCAGTTTGGGACACTAAGGGGGGCGAAGAGTTTACTGAGAGTGGCCCAAATTTTTTAAACTATATCCAATACTTTCAAACGATGTCCAACATATTTTTCCAGGGGGAGAGAAAATTTTTATAGAGGGGCTTCGGCTCCCAATGCGCCCCCCTGGTTACGGGCCTGGTTCCACTTCATAACAATTATGTGGAGCCTCAACGTTTTCATCAATGATTTCACATTATCTTGCCTGCGAGTAAAAAAGTTTTGTCAAGTAATCAGAGTCCGTCCTGCACATATAGTCTGAAGGTGTTACAACTTTCACCTGATGTTAACGCCAGTTTTCTATTCTACACTAAATTTGAAATCATTCAGCTGCCACGGGAAGAGTCAGCAGTAAAATCTAACGTTAAGTAGTGAGATACTTTTGCAAGTGCTGAGGATATTGACACTGCGATTACTTACAAATGGNTTGCAGTTTGTTTTCTCGATAAAGCACATGTGACTAAAATGAAACTAAATTGAAGTTTTTACCCAATCGATTGGCGTTNGTTTTTTCCAGTAATGGATTCAAAAAAANACTTCAAACGCTTACGCAAAAGTGGCTAGATTAGCAGTTCCCAACCTTTTTTGAGCGCGACCAAAATGTGAGTTTAGTAAACGCNTCGCGATTTAAGTCTCAAAGAAGGTATGGAAAACAATGGTTGTATGGGTGAATTTTAGCAGTAAGTTGCCATGTCATTTTTAATGTCAGCAATCTGCTCTTTTCTCATGTACGTACGCTGCAGACAGACACAGAGAAGCAGTGGTAACGTTGAAAATATACAGCTCGTTTGGATCGCTCCGGCGCGGCCCATTTGTTGCCCCTTCTCCACCCTTGTTTAAGTTTCGACCCATATTTTGGGAACCACTGGGCTACATCAACGAACCAACCGTTGTGTTAAGCTGCAGCGACAAGTATTTCTTACTTGTAGTGCAGAGCCGTGGTGATCATCAATTGTACCTTCGTTTTCGCAAATACACTTTGCAGACTGAATGGGGCAAATATATGCAAGTTTGATGAGATGACATGCGTAGTTTTCCCCAATTTGCAATATTGTCTATATCATATTTGTGAATTATATTGTTAACTCGAAATATCTATCTGATAACCTTATCATTTTTCGGAAGCACGTTTTTTGCAAGAAGCGTACAAAAATGCTCCCGCAGTCGCATTTCATAGCATTTTACTGGCATAAAATCCAAACATTTTTCAAACGCGTTGAGGGACTCCACAACCTTTACGTTATCAGCTGCATCCGTCAACCAGTCGCTCAAGAATCATCCAAACTAAAAACTGGGAAATTTACTAAAAGAGCTTTTAAAACTTGTCAATCAGATGAAAAGAGACTTTGCATTTGCCAGCTTAAATTTGAACATAATTATTCAGAAAAAAAACGGGCCAGAAAAAGTGCACGTTCTATGTATAATGCTTGTAAAAACAAGGGGCGTTAGATATTTCAATGTTGAGACTTGGATGTTGTTTGCCCCAACCCCTATCAAAATTTCTGGCTGCGCGCCTGATTGGCAGAACATGTTTTCATCCCATGACGCGATATTTCCAAGGTGTTGAGTTACGGTAGTAACTAATATTGTCTGGTAAAAAACTTCTTGGCAAACTAAAGCTGCCAAAAGTTTCCACATATATGGTTGCAAGATTCAGAACTTAAAAGTTGACTCGGTGCTTACTGCCTATCCTGCTGATTCAGGAAACCGTTTTGCGAATTTTGCAATAATGCAATCATAGCGAAACATTGTGAGCTTGAAAAGCATAACTGGTAGCAAAAGCAGTCAGACAAGACTAAAGAACTTTTTGCATGCCCCCTAATGTAACACAAAGTTTTTAGTTTCGAAGACCAGACTTAAAAAATTGTAGTGCTGAAGCTATGCTCACATTGTTTATCGCTGAGCATTGTTTTACTGTATAAAAACATGCAACCATTTGAAACAAATCGTCAAGATCAGCTATGTCCATCCCAAATGGCTTACTGAGCCAAAAATTATGTCACTACTTTAACCAGGGCCGCACATTGAATGACATATTTATGAGGGCTGCACATTTAATGGCTTACTTTAAGCTTAGCAAACAACATTTTTTCGAATCCTAACTGCAATGGTAACAGACGTGTTAAAGTAGAACTGAAGACCCCCTTCAACAGAAATGTCAAATTCGAGATTATCAAAACAAGGACAGGTTGTCAGATTATAGGATACTTTTACTGCAGCGAAAACCTAAACTGTGCCGCACAAAACCTTTGATTGGGCCGCGGGTTGGACATAGCTGGTCAAGAACTTTTCGTCATACAAAAAACGAGGTAAGCTGCAGTTACGTTGATAAAAATGTTGACTGAAGGCAATTTGTGGGCCAAGATCGGCTTTTTAGCCCATGCTTGTTGAGAGCGAGTGCAAGACGAAAAATTAATATATTGTATAACTTCATAGGTTTATTTTAATCATCGCAAAAATAACAGACTTTTTAACAGAATTTCACTGCTTTTAGCAGATTTCAGCTGAAATTTTGTGACAAGACTTTTAGCAGAATCTAGAATTTTTTTGCGACCCATTTAGCAGATTTAGGTCACAACTATCTGGCAACACTGGCGGTCAGCATGCGATACACTCAGACTGTCATGTCACGATGCGAACTGGAAAGAGCATGCAGAGAGTAAACCTTGTGGCAAGGATGCCTTGCCCACACACTTTATGATTTAGCAGGTGTTGAGTTTTTTTTAACTTGGGACCNCGCATTCTTGAAATGATNTAGGCCCCGCTCTACCTTAATCCGGCACTGGGCTCAATGTATCACGAAAGGAAACATACGGGCGAACACACGGCGGTAANTGGTCTCTCCGAGGTGGCCATTCATTCCGAATAGTTTGTAAGAGCTGTCTGGCCTCCTCGTTTATTCCAGTGCCATGCCTGATCTCCTGTAGGCGCTGATCTGGAATGTCAGGAAGGGCGCCACTGTTCATGGCATGCATGCAGTGTTCTTGTGAGTTCCTCTGCGTCGAAAAATCTCTGATTAATGGTCAGCCAACACGTAGCTGCGTCCTAGAATGTAATGGAACGCTATATCATATCTGTGTAACCGCATGACCAAAGCTTGTAAACGTTTTGGAGCTTGACGCAAGTTTTTTTTAGAATGAACTCTAAAGAGCTGTGGTCGTTGTGTATTACCAAGTTGCGACCGCGCAGGATGCAAATTCGATGGTTTGCCATTCTGCAGCAAAACAGCACCGAGGCCATCTTTACTGCTGTCAACCTGCAAAGCAAGGGTCTGAGAGGGATAAAAGTAGGCAAGTAGCCTACTGGTGGCTGGCTGATCTTGTCTTTTGCCTTTTGTATAGCTTTTTAGCACGTAGCCGTCCAGTTCCATGCCACGTTTAGCGGGTCAGATGTCGCAAAGGTTCGAGGTTCGCAGATTGGGCAAGAATTGAGAAAAAGTCATTTTAAAACAGACAGAACTGGTAAGTATTGGACCATTCCACAAAAACGTTTTACACCAGAAACATCAGTGGGTGAAAGCAGTTTCGTAATGGCTGCAACTTTGACAGGATCCGGTCTGACGCCCTGGTTGGATACCACGTGACCCAAGAACACCAGTTCTGTCTGTTTTAAAATGACTTTTTCGTCGTTCAGAATGATGTTTTTCAGCTGACAGCGTTCGCGCAAATTTCTCGAGTTGTCATCATGATTGAGAGCAGCTTCCTGGTTGGGTATTTCCACACACAATGACGATAATGTCATCAACTATTGCAAAAACACCGTTCACGTTTGACAAAGCTGCGTGGAAGCGTTTTGGAAGATTTCACTGCTCACTTTCAGACCAAATGGCGGGCGATTCCATCTGTAACGACCATACGGAGTTATCATGGTGGTCAGCTTGCTGGATTCGTCATCTGGCTTAAAATGCCAAAATGCATGTTTTACATCAAGTTTGCTAAAAACGTGAGCTTTGCGTAGTTCAGGCAAAATTTCATCAAGCACAGGCTTGCGATAGTGTTCTCGTTTTAGGGATACGTTCAAGAGTTGAGTATACATCAATACAGATACGCACAGTCAATCAATACAAATACTTAGTTTTTCATTGGGTTTTTCGACAAGAGCCATTTGATGAACCCAAGTAGTTGGCTCGTCAACAGGCGCTATAATGCCTTTGTCAACAAAAGCAGAAAGTTCGGTTTTAACTTTATCAGCCAAAGCAACAGGTATCCTACGACAAGGCAACACTCTGGGGGTAATACTGCGGTCAATATTCAGTGAGGCGCTGCCTAAGTCACCCAAGTCACTTGAACCACGAACACATGCAATAACACTGTTATCATTTACATGAGTTAAGCTAAACTCGTCCAACCAAGCAAACATGGAAAACCACGTTAGACCATAATTAATTTAACACTGTGTACACTATAGTCTTTCAAGTTGCATACATCCAAAGTGGCTTCACCAAGTGGTTGACTCTTTGAGCCACGCCACATCGTAAGTGTAATAATAGTTGGGATAACTTGTTCTTTTCTGACAAAGTTACTGGTGATAATATTGACATCAGCACCAATGTCAAGTTGAAAGCGAATATCACAGTCATTTACCTTCATGAGCAGAGCCGGTTAAAGGGTAGGGGGCCCGAGGCAATTTTTATTGAAGGGCCCCTATGACGCAATTCATGATGTCATCGTTTGTAAAAATTTGGTTTCGCTGATTAGCAAAGTTCCCGTTTATTTTTTCCGGTAGTCGAGAATGTGCTTACTCAAATTCGCATACAGTTAGCTGCGAGAAGAGAATTTATTTTATGAACACTAGGGTGTATTTTTACTAAGAAAAATTATGTCACAGACTAGAGAGTGACTCGGCAAGAAACAACATTCACCCGAGCAATAAGCAGAAACCAGAGATTACAAACAAAAGCACTGAAAAAAACATGTTAATATGGCCAGCCAGGCTGAGTGTATAACTTGTTTCCGAGCTAATGTCTTGATTTTCACCTTTATTTTCAGGTGCTCTGGTTAACGCCGTTGTTTTAACGTTGCCGCTTGAAAGCTTTGCTGGAAAAAACGATTCAGTTGCGTCGTTTCAGCTAGCACTGCCAGATCCTTGCGCTTTTTCTTCTTAAAAGCTTTGCGCTTTCCATAATTCCTGATGTGCTGATGGCATTACAGGTTTCGGCATCGCGCTTGCTAAACACTGCAATCTCGTTTTCTGCTCTTTCGTTCTACGAAGCGACTGATTAAAACCTTTTCTGACGGACCACGCAACATGTGGTGTAAACGGCTTCAATCAGGCGTCGAGTTTGCTAAAAAACTTTGGGGGGGGACAAACCTTATTGTTTGGGTTTCGATGATGTCACCATGTTCACTCAACCGCAGTATGATGTTTTTGTAAAATTGGCAAAATGGGGGCACATATCTCTCCGTGCCTATGCCCATCGTGGTGGTATACAGTGACGGATTTACGCATAGGCCAAATAGGCCATGGCCTCAGGCCCCGCGCTTTTGGGGCCCCGCGCAACTCCTTCCTATGACGACTCAATGTTAGCTAAAAATTTGCGAAACTGCGCAGAGGCACAACTTCACAATTTACCTTGAAATGGGCGGAAATGCAAATGTTTACTCTAGACTCTTATCAGTACCTTAAGAACACGACAATATTGCGCATCTAGGCATGAGAGAGATTCAGGCCGTCTGCATGAAAGCGGTTACAAACAAAATGAAGAAAAAAACGGTACTTATTTGATGTTCACTTTTCCACTGACGAAAAGCTCGCAACAAAGCAAGACCGCCAGACACTGCAAAAACCCGATGAACTGCAATATTGTCAGTATTATACCCTTCGTTTGGTTGTTTTTACTAGACTTCCCGCAAATACAGATTGTTTGGTGAAACTCTATATGTTAGTTAGATCAGCTAGAACGGTTTCTCGTGAGCTTTACTGGGAAAAACGTGTCTACGCTGGGCTTACTTCATATGGTCAGGGCCGGCCTTAGGAAGTGCGGGCCCGACTGGAAGCACTTTTGCGTGGCCCCACTCAGTCCCGTCGCCACAGGGGGCTTATCCCCCCAAACAAAGCTCCAAGCACCCCAAATTGCAACATGAGACACTATAAATCAATAGAGTTTTTGTCAATTTTTAGAATGTCAACCTCCCTGCAGAAACGCAAAGCCCCCTATTGAAAACTTCCTGGCAACGGTTCTGGCCTCACTCAGTGGCGTGTGCAGAAAAATTTGATGGGGGCATCGAGTCATTATGATACTGTAGAAATCGGTGATGTTAAAGAGTGAGCCCTTCGGGCCATACCAGGCTAGGGGTACGTGGGGCATGCCCCCCAGTTTGACATCTCCAGCATAGACTTCGACGGACATCTTCGTAACACTCAATAAATCCAAAGTTACTGCAGTCAATATCTCCTCTCTCGCCAGGTACCTCCCTGGAGGTACGGTGGTCCAACTGGCCATGTGTTAAAAGGAATTAACAACCCTGATTGATATGGTGACTGTGCCAGCAGAGATATAACAGCTTAGCTAAAAAACATCAACCAACAGAAAAAACGTGACAATAGGACATCACATAAAACTGCAGTGCAACCTTGTATTATAATTCTGCACAATAATGACAATAATGAACCGAATGAAACAGATAAGTCAGCTCCAAGCTATACAATAATGGGAGAAGACGCAAACTAAATCGGCGTACTTCAGGCTATTGTAGACTGCGACACAAATGTTGCCTTTGCTTAGGAAAAATTATTTTTCGTACTCACCAGCAAAGTTTTTCAGAATTTTGTCCCTGTTTAAACCTCTGCTAATTTTGAAATTAATGGATAAAAATGTTAAACTATTTAGGCGCTTTTGTTGGATTGAAGATCTCAAAAAGAAGTTTAACTAGTTTCAGTTTAGAAACTCCTTTTTTCGGTGCAACGGTCACGATCATGTAAATCCTGAGGGCAATAAACAAATTAGGAAAAGAGGAGTACCTGTTAGAAGAGGAGCGCGAGGCACAGCACAAACGCGAAGAACGAAAACGAAAACTGGAGTTAGCTGACATAGACAGGCAGCGAGAATTGCTGAAAGTAGCACAAGAGCTCCAGCAGGCTAATTTAGAGAACCAAGTGTGGGAAGAGGAGCTGGAACGTGGGGTTACATCCCAATGAATGTCACTGAAGTTCGTGCTCTCGTCCACACATCTGTCCCCACGATACCTCGACAGCACGAAAATCAGCAAGCGGTGGCAACACCTGGTCCTTTGTATATGTTGACGTCCCGCAATGTCGTTCAATCAGTGCCGGTGGAAAGTTCCAGGTCATTGCAACCGAATCCACTGGAATGTTCGCGATCCTCCGTTGCGTCAAACCCAGGTGTACAAGTTGAGCCTGTGACCTTTCATGTCTTTAAACCCGATCTTCCCAAACCAGAGCTTCTTAAATTTGATGGCAATCCCATGCGGTATCCTTTGTTCATTTCAAACTTTGAAGCACATATTGCGAGTAAGTTGGTCGCCCAGGACAATGCATTGAAGTTGCAGTATCTCATTCAACACTGTCAACGTGAGGCGAAACAACTTATTGAATTTTGCACAATTTTATCTGCTGAGGCGGCCTATAAAAGGGCTCGTGAGTTATTACATGCTAACTATGGGAAACCGCGGATAATAGCGCGAGCCCACATCGGTCGCCTGTGTAATGGAGCAAAAATAAAACCAACCGATTGGAAAAACTTAGTAAAGCTGTCGCATGATTTAGAAGAATGAGATGTTACCCTCAATCATCTAGGGTATTATGCAAATTTGAATAACTTCGATAATTTAACAAAGATTGTTGAACTCTTGCCATTCGAACTCCAGCGTCGCTGGTTGCGTTACGCAACAGCAATCGAGGAAGATGGGCTTGAAGCGCCCTTTTCCGATCTTGAACGTTTCGTCAAGGACGAGGCGTAGGTGGTGAACTCCTCGCTCCTCGTACGGACGAATTTTCAAGGAGCGGCACCACAGACGGGAAGCCAAGGTATCAATGCATTCCACAGCTGTCGAGGTTGTGAAAGACTATGAGAACGTCAGCAAATGTTCCTACTGCAGCGGCTCTCACAGGTTGCACATCTGTGCATCGTTCAAACGAGTACCTCCGCCACAAAGGTCAGTTCATGTCAACCAGCAACGTTTATGCTTTAATTGTTTGAAGGCTAGTCATAACTCCAAGCGCTGCTACTCAAAACCGTTGTGCGCCGTTGCAGGGTGTGGCCGAAAGTATCACACTCTTCTGCATGAACACCTTCAACAGGTGCGACGGCCGGTAGTAAACCCAACGAGCACAGCATCGGAAAACCAAGCGGTTGAAACGCCGACAGAACACAAACCCGAGGTGAAATGCAATGGAATTAAGAGTTCATCTCTTGTGTATTTTAATATTGTCCCAGTCCGCGTAAGATGTGATGTTCGCGAGTTACTGGTCAACGCCTTCCAGGATCAAGGCTCATCGGCGACCCTGTGCGATCAGAGGTTGTTAGAGGTCCTGAATGTGCCGAGTGAAGATATTTTCTTCGGTCTGACTACAGTGGGCTGTGCGACTCAGCAAATGAAGGGTAAAAAGGCAAGTTTATCTGTGGCACCCGTTGTTGATGGAAAATTTATTGATTTGCCCAATGTTATATCGGTAAAAGCCTTGCCAATGTGTAGAAATCCGAGACTTAGCCCGCAAGATCTAGATCGATGGCCTCACTTAAGGGGTGTGGATTTACATACTTTAGATGAGACTGAAGTCTGGATAATCAATGGCGTTGACGTTCCGAACGCATGTTGGTCGTTGGAAGAAAGAAGAGGTAGTCCTGGTGAGCCATGCACCGTTAAAACAATGCTTGGCTGGTCTAGGACCTGCAGGGGAATCCTTTGGCCAAACTTTAATCATATCCGTGTGACGGATACCGCCCTAGANCAAAGTGTGCGGCGTCTTTGGCAGTTAGAACAATTGCCTTCTTTACTCGACACCAAGCATCGAATGTCCAAAGAAGATCGGTANGCGCTTTCTCAGATGCGTAAGTCTAAGACCATTGGAAACGGGCATTATAAGGTAGCAATGCCATGGCGTCCGGGTAGTACCGNCCTGCCCTGCAATCGCTCTCAGGTTTTATCCAGGTTGCAACAGCTACAGGCAAGACTGAACCGAGATCCGGATTTGCTCGAGAAATACGTGCACGTTGTGGAGAGCTATATTTCCCAAGGTCATGCTCGGAAGGTCGAACTGGGAGATGGATCTGCGAAGTGGTTGCTGCCTCATCACCTGGTATTGCATCCGCTGAAACCGGGCAAGGTGAGAGTAGTTTTCGATTGCGCAGCATCATATCAAGGTCGCTCGTTAAACAACGAACTACTTACCGGACCCGACCTGCTGCAATCGTTGATTGGTGTTCTCCTCCTACGCTTTCGAGTCGGTAGGATAGCCTTTACTGCTGATATTCAGCTCATGTTTCTTCAGGTCTACGTAGCGAACGAGGACCAGGACTTTCTGCGGTTCCTCTGGTGGCCGCGTGGCAAAAATTCACAACCACCTAAAGAGTACTGCATGGTGGTTCATTTGTTCGGAGCGAAGTCTTCTCCAAGCTGCGCGAATTTTGCATTGCTTCAGACTGCTGCAGATAACTCGTCGGATTTCTCACCCGCAGTACTCGTTACCGTAAAATACAATTTCTACGTCGACGATTGTTTAAAGTCTGTAGATTCGGAGGCCGAACCCGTCGGTTTGATCAACGAGTTAATAACGCTTTTACGCCGAGGAGGTTTTGAATTAAAGAAGTGGTTAACCAATCGCCCGGCTGTTTTGTCCAATGTTTCAGTCACGAATCGTGCAGACTCATCGGTAAGCCTAGATCTCGAGAACAAGGAGACTGGACATGTGCTGGGCGTCAAATGGAACTACGCTGAAGATGAGCTTCAAATACACATCAACATGAAGTCTAAACCGTTCATTCGCAGAGGTATGTTGTCGGTAGCGAGCTCGGTGTTTGATCCTCTGGGCATGTTAGCACCTGTAATTTTTTTCGCTAAGATCATACTGCAAGATCTTTGTCGAACAGGCATTGGCTGGGACGACGAAGTGGACGAACAAACTTCCCATCGGTGGAAGAAATGGTTATGCGGATTGCCTCGGCTCTCCAGTGTAGCAATTAGGCGTTGCCTTTTTCCTGTAACGGTAGACCTGTCATCGTGTGCAACGATGGAATTGCATCATTTTGCAGATGCCTCTTCCAAAGGGTATGGAACGGTTTCGTATTTACGTACAATCGATGAAAAGGGCAAAATATATTGCAGTCTGTGTTGTTGATGTTAAATATCACTAACACTCGTTTTCCTGTGTTTGTTGCAAACAGGCTTGCAAAGAGAAGAAATTTCAAGCCCCTCGCAGTGGAGATGTGTTTACTCTGAACTGAGCGCAGCTGACCACGTCTCCCGCGGCCTTTCTGCGTCAGACTTCGTTCAAACGTCGCAATGGTTCGCCGGTCCAGAGCTTCTGAACGCTCCTGCAGAAGCATGACCTGAGAATCCGCGAACGTTGCCGGATCTACCCGACGAATTCCTTAAGCCACAAAGACATAAAGTATCAACGATCACGGTCGGTCAATCGTACATTGCAGATCGCTTTGTTCGCTTTTCATCATAGGATCGTCTTAAGTGCGCTATCGCGTGGATCCTACGTTTGAAATTGATTCTTCGCAACAGGAATCGCACAGGCTACGGGGCAGTAAGTCTGACCGTGGATGAGTTGGAGACGTCAGCCGTCGAGATAGCAAAGGCGGTGCAGTTGTGTTCATTTTTCGATGAGATCTCGTTGCTCCTGTCGAGTTGTCGAGACACCCACAAAAGTGGGCGACTGCTTAAATTGAATCCTGTACTTGTAGACGGAATATTACGTGTCGGTGGCCGCCTTTGCCACGCACCGCTGGCGTTTTCCAGAAAACACCAAATCATTTTGCCGAGCGATCATCACGTCACTCGCTTAATCATCGAAGACCAACATCGGAGGACTGGACTCTGCGGCATGGCAAACACTTGGACAAAATTGCGGCAAACGTATTGGATTGTGAAAGGTGCTGCGACTGTCAGGAAAGTACTTGGTAAATGTGTGTTTTGCCGGCGCCGAAAGGCGAAATTGAGTTCGCAAGTCATGTCTGACTTATCTGCCGAAAGACTAACACCAAACAAGCCGCCTTTCTATTTTACTGGTGTAGATTTCTTTGGTCTATTTACAGTCCGGCAAGCCACAAGCTACGTCAAAAGATATGCCTGCATTTTCACTTGCCTCTCATCTCGGGCTGTTCATTTGGAGGTTGCGCACGCCTTGACCGTCGACTCGTTTATTAATGCCTTTCGAAGGTTTGCTTCTCGTCGAGGTAAGGTACACACCTTGTACAGTGACAACGGCACAAATTTTGTTGGTGCTGAGAAGGAACTACGACTTTCCATAATGGAATCAAAATGTGTTGCATAAACAACTATGTCAGCGCGACATTCGTTGGCAGTTTAACCCACCTCTGGCAAGCCACATGGGTGGCATTTGGGAGAGGGTGATACGATCCGTAAAAATTCTTTTTGCCTTGTTATCAGAGCAAAGACTCACGGACGAATCGTTGGAGACGCTGTTAGCGGAGGTGGAGTACATCCTGAACTCAAGACCGCTCACACCAGTCGTCATGGACTCTAAATGTCTGAGTGTCAAGAGCTGCTAAATCCTAACCATCTGCTGCTGGCCAGCCACGAGGGCGCACGCCTCCCTCCGGGCGTTTTTTGTGCGGCGGACAGTTACGCTCGAAAGCGATGGAAACAGGTGCAGTACATGGCCGACCAGTTTTGGCGGCGTTGGACCAAGGAGTATTTGCAACCACTGCAAGTTCGACAGAAGTGGCAAGATGTGCGAAAGAATCTTACCGTGGACGATATGGTACTGTTGTACGACGAGCATCTCCCTCGTTGTAAGTGGCAACGTGGTCGTGTGACGCAAGTATTTCCGGACGCTAACGGGAAAGTGCGTCAGGTTCAAGTAAAGACCGGTTCGTCCTCCTTCCGTAGACCGGTGACCAAGCTTTGCCACATAGACTTGTCCCTTTAACCCATCGACGGGTTTCGCGTTTGTTTACAACGCGACCGACCGAACTGCTATTTTCGTTAACTACTGTTTGTGTGTGTTTAATTATTTTCTGCGCATGTTTCGGTTTCCTCTGCGATTGAGCTAGTAGCCAATTGAGAGGCAATTGCGTCAACAACGCGCTCGTCTTTGGTTTATTTAATGTTCTAGTTTTCCGCATGTTCTGGTTTCGAATGTATCACGATGGGTCTGAATTGTTGCATAATGTCGGCAATATGTGCCGATGTAATGGTGCTTGTAACGTTTCTTTGAACCTTTCATACCCCTGTCTGCGTCTGTGACGCTGTTTATGTGTGTGTCAATCTTGCCTTTCACGTTAGGTTTGTATGTCCTTGATCAGTACATCGGGGGGG
>JGI24021J15306_10003541_pt1 | contig 17684 bp, 9 predicted proteins | sample Ectturendosymbi1_FD_15306 | JGI IMG/M metagenome (IMG submission 15306)
AAAATCTTTTCTATAGAGTTGAATTCGTTTATAACGGCTTCGTCTGGAGCGTCAATTCGCCCATAACGTTACATTTTGTTTGGTCGCGATGGCTTCTTTCACATGCATTTCAATTCGCTGATAATACCAAACTGTCAATTCGGCAATAACGTTCTTTATGCTATCCCCTAGAGGTGCCGTTATAGGCAAATTCTGTAGTTAACTTGCTTGCTAAGTTAAGGGGTTGAAGTTCCTTGCGGGTTGTGTTTTCCCAGACAAGAAAATTTACGCCTTACGGTAATTTCTTTACTGATGCAAACAGGCACACAACTTTGTTGACGCAACGCAATGTTTCAAATGCGACGGTTTCGGATCATACGGTCTGGCTCCCTAAACTTGCTGGTGTTATCGCTGCTGTGCCCTTGAGCAATGCACCTAAAAATGCGCACTCAAAGGTGCCAAGCAACGTGCACGTCCGTGCTGCCCGTTTCTAAAACTGTTAATAAAAAAATCTATCATCTTAAGACCCTACACCTCTACCCAGCGCAAACTCGAAAACGAACAAAGAAAGAGTTACCGAATTCTTATATCAAGCTGTCATCCGATTGTTCGATTTTAACAGAAAATGAGGGATTGGTCCAGATGAAAGTTACTATAACTAATCACAACTTTGGTCCAAATTACAAACTACACTAGCACAAATTACTGTACACAGATCACCCCCAAGTGAATACACACTGTATTGAAAAATTTTTAACCGTTCGCGATTTTTTAGCAACTTGCGCTTGCCCTGAAATTTTTCACTGTATTGAATATACGTTTTACATTCAGGATTTTTGAGCAACTTTGTGCTCGCCCTGAAAAACAGATTTGCCCTGGAATTTTTCACTGTATTGAATATAGGTTTTACATTCAGGACTTTTGAGAAACTTGCGCTTGCCCTGAAAAGCAGAGTGTGCCCTAAATTTTTCACTGTATTGAATATACGTTTTACATTCAAGATTTTTGAGCAACTTGCGCTTGCCCTGAAAGCAGAGTTGCCCTGGAATTTTTCACTGTATTGAATATACGTTTGACATTCAGGATTTTTGAGCAACTTGCGCTTGCCCCGAAAAACAGAGTGTGCCTGAAATTTTTCACTGTATTGAATATACGTTTGACATTCACGATTTTTGAGCAGTTTGCGCTTGCCCCGAAAAACAGTGTGCCCTGGAATTTTTCACTGTATTGAATATATGTTTTACATTCAGGATTTTTGAGCAGCTTGCGCTTGTCCTGAAAAACAGAGTGCGCCCTAAAATTTTTCACTGTATTAAATATACGTTTTACATTCAGGATTTTTGAGCAGCTTGCGATTGCCCCGAAAAACAGTGTGCCCTGGAATTTTTTACTGTATTGAATATATGTTTTACATTCAGGATTTTTGAGCAGCTTGCGCTTGTCCTGAAAAACAGAGTGCGCCCTAAAATTTTTCACTGTATTGAATATACGTTTTACATTCAGGATTTTTGAGCAGCTTGCGCTTGCNCTGAAAAACAGTGTGCCCTGAAATTTTTCACTGTATTGAATATAGGTTTTACATTCAGGATTTTTGAGCAACTTGCGATTGCCCTGNAAAACAGAGTTGCCCTGGAATTACTGTATTGAATATATTTTTTTGCATTCAGGATTTTTGAGCAGCTTACGCTTGTCTTGAAAAACAGAGTGTGCCCTAAAACTTTTCCCTGTATTAAATATATGTTTTACATTCAAGATTTTTGAGCAGCTTGCGCTTGCCCTGAAAAACAGTGTGCCCTGGAATTTTTTACTGTATTGAATATATGTTTTACATTCAGGATTTTTGAGCAGCTTGCGCTTGCCCTGAAAAACAGAGTGTGCCTGGAATTTTTCACTTTGTTGAATATACGTTTCACATTAAGGATTTTTGAGCGACTTGCGCTTGCCCTGAAAAACAGAGTTGCCCTGGAATTTTTCACTGTATTGAATATAGGTTTTACATTCCGGATTTTTGAGCAACTTGCGCTTGCCCTGAAAGCAGATTTACCGTGGAATTTTTCACCCTATTGAAATATTTTTTATCATTCAGGATTTTTGAGCAATCTGCGCTTGCCCTGAAAACAGAGTTGCCCTGGAATTTTTCACTGTATTGAATATACGTTTTACATTCAGGATTTTTGAGGAACTTGCGCTTGCCCTGAAAACAGAGTTGCCCTGGAATTTTTCACCCTATTGAAATATTTCTTTTCATTCAGGATTTTTGAGCAACTTGCGCTTGCCCTGAAAACAGAGTTTGCCCTGAAATTTTTCAAGACCGGAGGGCAGCCTCTCCCCACCGACCCCCCCGCCTCGTACGCCTGTGATCGCACTGTATCCGGCCCTCCAGTGGCCAGGTAGTCGCGAATTCGGCTCTCGGGTCAAAACGTTTGGCCAACCCTGTCTTAGTCTTACACAAAATTCATTCACAAGCCACTACACAAAATTAATTCACAAGTCACTACACAAACACAACATGCACAAAGCTAAAGGAGCGTCAGCATGTTACATCAGTAGACAGAGGTTGGAGGGGCTTTCAAAATGATGATGGGGTAAAAAATAGATATCTACAATTCTGATGACGAAATACGTGAACGATCCCTAACAACAGATACACTATGCTACACTACTGTACAAACTTCTTTCCGAAAATGTTAATTCTGCGATCATTTACTGCTATGAATTCTTGGAGTATTGTTATGAGAACAACCTGTTCTATTAAGTGTTTGTGAATGTGCAAAAACAACCTGTGGTTTAAGTACTCTTGGTTAAGTTTGTTTGTCAAGACGTTCTTCAGCCGTCGAAGGCAGGAAAATTACCGGTCTGCTGTAGCATTTGACATTGGCACTGTCAAGTACAGACGTGACAGTCGTGCAGTACTCCTGTAAATTCCCCTTAGAGCAGGGGTAAGAGCTTTGCTGACATCACGTACAGTTTCGAAAGCATCAGGCACAAAAGACGATGATATATTCTTCAGTAGTTTTAGCTCGGTTGCAAAGGCATCAACATATACGTTGTCATGCAATTTAGCCATTGTGCTATCTTTGAAAGAGAAAGTGGATTTTCGAAACGAGAGTAAAATTGTTTTTGTTTGTACAAACGAAAAGATATCAATTTGTAAACAAAAGTGAAAGTGTTCCCGAAACGAAAATAAATTTTTTTTAAAACGAAAATGCTTGTATTTAGAAAAAATTTGCAAAACGAGAAACATTGTTTTTGCTGTTTTTTTCAAAAAAATGCCCAAAACAAAATCTTTTTAGGGTGACACGCATGGGCCACCATACACAGAGGCCTATTTTCAACAAGTCTGCATAAGTCTAGTTTGACTAAGCAATTCACTGAGGCACGAGTCACATTCACACAAGCGATGGATTCTTCAGACTTGTCGAACTCATGGTTCTTTTCACAATATGAAAATGCATGGGGTATCGCTATTAGCAGTCGCTGTTACCCTGCAAAGGCGTTTGCGTTAAACTGCTTGGTTTTGTATGCGCGGCAAAAGTCTCACTTTCGTAACTTGAAGTGAACCTTTGAAGATTTATTGCCATGTCATTCTTGTGCAATAACGGCCAATAGATAGGAAAACTCTCACAAGTTTCGCAGAGCGGGCAAGAGTGAATTGCGCAATCTTATCACTGCATGATACCAGAACAGAGAGCTTGGCTCTTGTGCAGTGTGAGTTTTTACCGGCAAAATAAATTGTTAATGCAAGAATTAAGCCAATTAGTTGGAATTATGCGACCGACTTCAGGTTTTCTTGAAACTTTTGGTTCTTAGTCACAATTTCCATGGGCAAATGCCCGTTTTGCAGCTTTGTTCCCGCGCAAACAAGAAGAGATATGCATCTGTGCGAATCAAGACTGCTTGAAAAAACGCCCATGACGAAAAGAAATGTTCACTGAACCCACACAGAACATGAAGACCTGCAGAGCAAAGTGCGAATTTACCTCTCTTACCAAAAAGTGCAAGGGCAGCAAGTTTGTAAAGTTGTTTGTCGGCATCACATCACGCGATGAACCAGCGTTCGTCCAAGTCCAAGGCCACACTTATCGTCCCGAAAAAACAGGATGGCATAAACAGGGTATTTACAAAAAACGACTTTGTATTGCCAGTTGTCGAAGGTATGTTTGAACAAGGGCCGCAATCTATTTTCGCTATCATCACCGGCACGCGGGTGGCAAAAATAGCATTGACCTCCGATTAGCTAGTAGAAGTGGTAAGATAAAATCAAAGGTCATGTGCGGTCTGTGGCTCAAAGGTCATAAAAGTTTTGATGATACATGGAGCTGAACGGTCGTAAACTTTGACAAGACAACTGACATACNGGTACCAGATCAGNGATTTGCAATTTTATTGTATTGTGGGCTACTCATAAAACCTGCGGTCACGAGAGCTAACTAGTTTTTACTCCTATTTCAGGCCTGATGTTCCAGCCATCGATGTTTTATAGGTTGATTCGGCAACAAGAAATCGGTCATGTTACCTTTTCCCAACAGGACAACTTGTTCACTCAAAATGATCAGCTCAAGTTTCACAAGAATTTTTGGGAGCAATCAGCTGTAAAGTGCACGATTTATTGCACCAAATAACAGTGATTAATAAGTTTGATCTGCAACTGTTTAAAGGAAAGCCTTGCAGAATCTCTAAAAGTTGCAATTTTGGCCAGAAGTTCACCGATAAATTACACTAAGTCTGCAGAATTCATGTGCAGTGGAAAATGTTGGACAAGTGGGAAGTCAAAACAAAAGGATTCATTTTGCTGATAAATCCAGCACTCTAATCTTGAAAGCGCTTTTCATTCCATACTAAAACTGGCGATAACGCAACCAGTAGTGCCAAACCTGGGGTTTTGTTCCCAGAGAGAGAGAGGGAGTGATGTAGTTAGCGACGGTGATGGATTAAAGTACACGTATTCACAGAAAGACGACGAAAATAGAACATCATGCTTAGCAAACGCTACAGTTGACAGCAAAACACAAAAAATACAATCTTTACTGTGTATAGTGGGTTATTTATATATAGCCTATTTTTTCCCGAAGCTCGGACATCGGCAAACACTAAGGTTATCTGGTCAAGATGTCCTATGAAATGTGTCTTACAAGACCAATATGTAAATAGTAATGTAAAACAAACTCACACGTTCAAAAACGGAAAAAAGTTACGAAGAAACAAAACATAAAAAAATGAAAGTAATACTTCATGAAATTCGATAGGAACCAATAAGAATGAAACTTTTATTGCTTACTTATTACTGTGAAAATAAGAACTCTTGTAATTGATTGCAAAAAGTACTGAAGAGTACAGCCTTTAAGTTTTGTTCCACCTTATTTCAGAGGGAAGCTCCCCTATATGAAATTAATTTTTTACCTGCATTGCTTGAAACTTGATGAATGAAGTAATTTTCTGGTTTGATAAGATGAACAGAAATCTCTTGAAAAAATTCATTGTATATTTCTGGTAATTTTCTGTGGTGAAATTTGTGCCTAAATTTTTCTAATTGAAATTGAAATTGATAAATGTGACTGAGTTTCAATGTTTTAAAGTTCTTGATGGAATTATGTGACATCTTTATGTGCTAAAAGTCATTATCCGTAATATGTTGTTTTGTNATACTGACAAGGTTATGGAATAGAGTTATTGGCTGTGCCCCATGAAATAACACAATATTTTAAGTGATAATGAACGAAACTAAAGTATAATAATCTCAAAACGTCAGTGGGAACAAATTTACGAATTTTAAAGAACATTTAGAGACACAGAGACGTTTTCTTTTAATTCACTCAACATGGGATTCCCAGATCTGGGGTTTTTCGCCTTATGACTTTATTGGTTTTTCTTCTGAAGATCTGGGTTTTTTATGATTTAACCGTGCAACGGTGATTTAAGATACAGTATATGGTACGATTGATTGTACCTTTTATTTCTAGTCTCATCTTTTTTGTCTTATTTTATCTACAGTAAGTGCCTTATTCTTCGTCGTAACTGATGAACAAGCAACATACACCAAATAAGCTCAAAATGTTAGCTTGATGCAATGAATCCAAGTGACAGAGATACTAAGAAAGCAAGCACAAAGAAAAGGATTAAGTGGTACACACAGCAATTTATGGTAGAGTGTTTGAAAGATACAAATCTCAAAGATTGGCTGCAGCAGGACAGTGGGCATGAATATTTTGGTTATCGTAAATGCTGTCAGATCACTCTCATAAGGGCCATCAAGTCCATCCTATTGTGACATAAAGATTCAGACATACACAAAAGTTCAGTAGCAAAGTTATATTCAATAGCACGTTTTATGACTTACCAATGTGCAAAATCTGTTTCTTTTTATTGGTCTACATGGGGCCTTCCAAAAAATCTCACTGGCAGCCCCGAACGAAACTGTGAAACTAGTGGCCTGGTCTGACTTCCGTACATGGGTGGTTATTTTTGCACGTTTATGTGTAACAACGACTGTTCTCAAATTTCCGAAGTATTGCAACTTGCGCATCGGCCTCGAAGTACGCGTGCAGTGTACAGCTTGACATAGTATTCGCTGAATTTCTTTTTGTGTTTTTTTTTGTCACTTTCTGAACTGTGGATTTGGTTAAAATTGACCCAAGCGAAATGTAATGAAAACAACAAAGTGCTACTGAACAACTTCGTTTAGCTCGCGCGATGGCGTCCGAGAGTCATTTTCAATAAACCTCCAGGGCAACAGGAGTATTTTCGCAGGTCATTCATCAACCCATTACTGTACAAGCTTGAAATGTTTTTATTTCCGTATATCGAGTTGGTTCAAAAACGTGTGTGCTGAGCAGCTATTACCAATCGCAAAGGTCAAAGTTATCACAACGTGTTAATTAACTTTATTACTAATATTCGACTATGTCCGCTATATCATTTAAAACAGAAATTTCTCTCCTATAAGCCATGGTTTAAGAATTTAATCTGCACAGCAAAGCAACTCAACACACAAAAGTGAACATTCGCATGAGATCTCGTAGTGTCACAGTCCGTACAAAACATGCCTCGCCCAACATTCTCTGAGCTCGAATCGAACAGTTCGCTCGAGACCTGTTCTCAGTAACTCCATTGTTTAGAGCTGCAAGATCAAAATCCTGTAGTTACGGATGTGCCCTAACATAAAAGCTCGGCAATCAAACGCGAAAACGTGAAAACCTCAACAGATTACTATCCCCCCATCGTCCATGCCGTTACGGTTATGGTGGCAGAGGTGGATATTAGGGGAGGCGAACGAGGCGTTCGCCCTTTTTCAGAGATACCGTGGGGTCCCCTTTCAGAGTTTCGCACTTGGTTTTTGCATTGTTTTGTTAAAAAGCGAAGGAACCACTCTAGAGCCACTTTTAATAAGGTCTAAACAAGTCAAGTTTTCAAAGTAAAGCAAAAATCATGTGCAAATGTCATCTGCCAAGGGGTGCCCCTCAACAATATTACTGTGTATCAAAGAACAATTTAAAATCAAATGCCTTCAAACCACTTACAGTGTGAAATGAACTTTGCTCTTTTTTGAAGAAATTAGTGTTATTGCAAGGGTGGGCAGCTTTCACGTGCCGAACTTGAAAACTTTACAATTTTTGGTGCTTTTGTAATGTGCATTATGCTCTTGAATTTAGTTCATAAATTGAAATGTGAAACAGATTTAATAAATATATTCTCCACCTAGCTCCACTTCTACCTTTCGTAGTGGCGATGTTTTGCAGCCCCTTTCTGGGAGTTTACCTTGGACCTTTACATTCTAATATCCATCCCTGTATGGTCGCAAGAATACTTTCCTATGCTGCTGCGAAGAATGGGAAAGGCAAAAAGGAAACACCGCTCTTCGCTTTTCTTCAAGTCAGAAATTTAAAATTTTCATCAAGTTTACTCTTACCAAAGTTCATAGGTTTCTAAATTGTTTCAATCAATCTATAACGGAAACATTTTGTAGCAATCATTGTCCTAGAAAAGAACCCGATAGGTATTTGATCCAGCGCGCAGTATCAACCGACTTTAAAACCTGCGAATATCAACCGACTTTGAAACCTACGAAGTTTCGCAATGACCAATGAAGCATATTTTCACAGGTATTGAATGATGTGCGTAAGACTTGCCTGTGGTTCACTCTTGCATTGCGCTATGTACATAGTTCATCACAGCGCCGGATTTATGGGGGCCAAGGGGCCCGGGACCAGGGTCCCCCATCATGTTCGTGTGTTTAGCCATATGTGCGACATGTGCGTGCCACATAATCATTTTTAGCGAGAAAATTTGTTTGTAAACCCTATTAATTATTATCGGTCTATCAAACAGCAGTATTTCACTTGAAGAGTATTTGACAATTACAATCATTTATGGTTGCTTTTATTGAGCAAGCTCAGAATATTGAGTAGTCAAAAGCATGAGGTTGTATCGTGTTTCGCCACTGTGAAAGCAAGGATTCAAGAGAGGCAATCAGATGTACATATCAAGCCAAGTTTCATCAGCACTAAGAAAATTCAGCAAAGGCAAGGATCATGACTGTGATTAATTCATTTCAGATATATCTGTATTGTACAAGTCTTGTGTTTCGTATCTGGTTAAATCGACCACTTTATTTGCTGAATTTAAATGCTTTGACTAGATTCCTCCGTTCGCAAACAACTAATTGGGAAAAGGATGAAACATGTGAGTAGTATCTGTTTGATAGAAAGGTTTCTATTGATGAAACTAAGTACACTGTTTGACCAACACCAAAACTTGTTCGAGTTCATGCAAAAAGAGCATCAACCAAATGCAACTCATTGTAAAATGATGGAACATGATAGATGGGTAAAACATTTTGCAACTTGCAATACCGTTAAACGCTTCAAGAACTGATGAAGTTTGCACAGTTTTACTTCAACCTTATGGCTCTTTAAGCTAACATGGAACAATTTTTTACTCCTTTTTGTCCTCTCTTTTTGCGCTGAAAATATGGCAGCCCGATTGAGCTTATATTAACAAATAAACATGGACAGAAGAGGATCGTCCCCCTCACAAGTGTAGAGCTTATCCAAGTGGTTCTAAATAGCAAGCAAAAGAAGCAAAGATGAGAGAAAAAGAAGTTGCAACCAAGTCAAGAAACATTTAAGTTACTATTTTACAATGGTAGTGAAGTTCAGCGGAGACATTTCTGCGGAACCTGTAAGAGGACAGAAAATCGAAGAACATTTTGTGACAGACTTAAATCTACGTAACGATGACAATAGACCTGTTTAACCAGCGATGCAGCAGCAGAAGAACGTCAAGAAGTGTCATCGAAAAACACGATATATGAGTTGTCTGACGCTATCACTGGATACAAAGATATCGGCCTCTGTTTATACAATATACCGGAAAAATGCGGGAATATTGGTTGAAAAAAGAAAAGTTAATTTTAAAACATGATGTTCCACAACATAGAAAAGACAGAAACTCGTTACGGAAAAGCACCACAAATCTTATTCGGCCCCAGAACCACAACGCCAAAGTCGTTGAAAGAAGCTGGTTTTGTTTTTCTCCTTCACAAACTTGTGTTTATTGTTTCACGTGTAGACTGATGTGCGCGGATACGACTATGCGAATTTCCTTATTAGAAAAGGAATCTGCGAATGGAAGGACGCTGAGGACCCACGGGCATTCAATGGAACATATACATGCCACGATTACGTTTAGTCGCATATGTAATTAATCACTATGAAGAATTGATGCAGAGCTAGCCAGCCAGGTTAATCAATCCCAACAATATTGGACATCGCTTCTGCAAAGTGTGCTTTCTGTCGTAAAATTTATTGCTGGGCGAGGACTGACGCTTTGAGATGATGAAAACGATGGATCGTCCAGAATTTTTTTCAAGCAAAATTTCAAAACAAGAAAATACGATGCTTCTGGTGACCTGTTTTGCAACAGTTTCACAAATCGCTAATCATTGTCAATTATCATGTTGCATCATAAAGTTATGTAACAGTTGAGTTAGCAAATGTGACGTCAAAAGATTGCGTCATAAATATTAATGATCCGTGGAAATACTAGTGACTTCATCGGCCATCTCCTACCTAAAGACTCTATATCCGATCCGCACAAAGGCTCCCACCACGCCTGGGCCCCGGACCCCCCACCATCTAAATCCGGCGCCGGTTCATCAGTCCTTGCAAAACCCTGTTTTTCCAAACAGTAAGCGAGAGATGATTGTTACCTGAAGGGTTTTCGTCTGTTAGAAAAGTTTATACCACTGCGTTCCGGGCACTTCAGCAACGCATTCCGACTTTCGGCTGCTTAGTGAAATGCGAGTATCAATGGCTTACTGTTTCGTCGCAGCAAGCGTTATGTCAAGCCATAGGCTCGTCTCAAAATATGCCAATGGGAAGCGCTGCCAAGTTGCGTGCAAGAAAAAGTCGACGTGACTTTTAACACAAGAATAGGCAAGTTGTTCCACACGGTTTTGCTGACTCAGCCTAGGGNTGCTGTTGTTTGATTCAACCTTGCAACATTTAACTATTTCCTTCTGACTGTCATGATGCTTGCCAGCATTCAGTTTGCACAACTTAGCTCAAAGGTCAGCTCGGCAAGACGCCGGAATTATAGGCCTTATTACTCTGATTCGATTCTATTCAAAATCCATGATAGTCAGCCTCCTCTTAAGTTTCTTTTCTATGTTGCTGCTGTGATGCAGGTCCGTAGCTACGGGGAGGAATTTTTTTGTGTCCAGAAAAATTTGTTTTAAACACGTAATAATAACAAAAATCTTGCCTCCTTGAAAATGTTTTTTGTCTCCCCAAACTTTAAAACATGGCCACGGGCCTGCTGTGATGCATTGGTTCTAATTGTGTTTTTGACGCACTGCGTTGAATCCCACGATGAAGTGCCGAGACTCGAGCCTAGACCCGTTTCTGTGATTAGCCCTTTTTCGTAAGACTTGCCAAGCAGCTACGGTTGGTAAAATTCCGTCAGCTCAAGCCTTTTCGTTGCTAGTTTTATACTCTGGAAAAGAAAACGAAAAACTCGTATATTAACAAAAAGAGCTGAAATCGACGAAAATGATAGTGTCTGGTTTCAGATACCAGTCAAAAAATATTTAGATCCTAGTCTTGTTCTTGGCTTTTCAGCAAAATCATGGTCCCGGCCTTGAATTTGAATCCAGTCACGGTAACTAAAGTTACGGTCTTAACAACATTTCTGGTCAAATTTTCGATCGTTTTCATTCTAGATGACGTAGACATCAGGTTACGCTGCCGATGTTGGTTTCTCCACGTCTTTGGGGTAAAAGTATTAAACAGCACCGTCTCGACTGTTCAGGAGACTCAAAGCAAAGTAGGCACGACACAGATAAACAATTTTCTTGCGGCGCCATATTAAAAACTGCTGCAAGGCACCTGCATTTCGTTGAATGAGAAGGGGTTATGGAATCGGAAAAGAGTTTCAGTTTAACTTGCTTTACAGTTTCTCTCACAAGAACAGATTATTGCGGATCTAAGCACACCAACGAAAAATCCGTTGCAACTCAGCATTTATAGACGAAGAGTTTAAAATTAAACCACAGAGCAAATATTAATGTGTGTCAACACGTCGACATGAAATATTATAATATCGTTGGAAATCAAATCAAACTTGGCAATCCGACCCAAAGTTTCAGAGAAAGCTAGAAAGCTGTTGAGGGATCTATCAGCGGGACAACCTAGTGCTTTTGGTGTCCCGGCAACTGGAATGTTTAAGTCGCAGTAATCATTTATTTATTTACGCCACTGAACTCAAAAGCACCTCTGACTCAAGGTAATTTAGAACCCTGGAACGGGAAAAAAGCAGTACTTTATGGCACGTATTAGACAAAAATCCTTCAACCAGACAAAAACAAATAATCACTGTTTCCACACACGCTTTCCTGTATTATCCTTGTTTTGTAATTTGATTTCTTGCCGAAACAATTCCTAATATAACAATCATGGGCGTCGGAAGGGGGGAAGGAGTACAAGGCTCCACCCAGATTTTAAAATTTGATATTTTGCTATTAAATTTTTAGTGGAAAAACGTTTTTCGCTTAGTTTCGGAGTTGGTAAAATGAAATTTCACCACAGTTGCCTCCTGGAAAAAATCCTCACGACAGTTTACACCTACTCCTGAGTCAGGTACAAAATGCTGTTGTAGTACCTATCCATACGTTATTCACATTTTCTGTTTTTGTTTGAAGAATTCATAGAATTGGAGAACAACCGAATCAGTTTTTGAATTTGAATTTGTTGACAAACAGCCAATGAAGGCAGGTCAAGCCCTGAAGAATCAGTTTTTATGACGCAAGACAATGAGCGTGTAATCCACGTCTTGAAAAGAAAACTTTTTCAAGTTTCTCGTAAATGTAAATCAATCTGCGTTAGGTTTCAAGCCTGAATCAGCCAATTGACACCGTGTAACATGTTGGTTCTCAGCCACTGTTCTGAGAGACGCTTGCGGCCCCCAAACACCTTTTGTGCGGCCCTCAACAGTATTTCAGCAACTCCTCTAATACTTTATGTAAGACTTTGGTTTGCAATAAAACAAAACGTGTCAATTGACTTGTGTGAAAATTTTTTCAGTGGGGCCCTCTAACAAAGATGTAAGTCTGGACATGGCTCCCTTCAGCGAAAAGGTTCAGAACCACTGGTGTAACATGTTGTTTACTCGATAAATCAAGGAAATGTTGGCATTCATTATCAACGTAGAACAAAAAATATTCCGAATTCAGCTGAGTGATCGAAATTATTTGGCGAAATTTAGGCCTGGGAATGCGACTTCATAGGCAGCCATCTCGACATGGGACTTGTACCTTTCTGGCACTGCTTCCGGATAAAAGAAATTGTTTTATAATTACTTCTTTTCTTGTTCCCATGCGAACGTCCTTACAGGGTGGGCCACAAGCCCCCGCCCATCCGTACCTCTTTTGTCTGTGTGCTGTCCCTCATTCTGGCTCCATAATATTAAGCGGCGCCATTTTCTGTGAGATTTTTTCTCAACATAGCAAGGGTTGTTATTCCAAATGCAGTGGTCACAGCTGCCTCCTACGCCAGAAACATCTAAAAATGCGTGTTTCACTCTTTTCAGCAAGTTTTTGGGAATGTCGTAAACATTGTGCCAACGGTTCGACCAATTTTGTTACTTTAGGAAGTATTTCTTACTTAAATTACCATAGAAACAAAGGTGTAGTAAAGCTATTTCTTGCCACGGCATTAGTCGTAACAGTTGATGCGAAATAATGGTAAGTCACAAAATGACATCCGTTGAGCGAAGGAAATGGACAATTCTAATCGTTTTCTGCAAATAAATGCTGTACAACGTAAATTGAACAACTATTAGACGCAAACTTTGCACCATAGAAAAAGTTTTGGCACATCACCAACACGTTTCTTATTTTAGTGTGCAGCTCTTTGTCTCCATATTTAGATTCTAGTAAACTCCACGCTGTGAAGTTTAAAAAAACTGGCTGATTTACCTTAGGCATATTTCGCATAGGTTACATCGGCATGAAGTTAATGCAACGCTTTTTTACGCAGACGGGCGCAAAAAAGAACTGCCCAAACCACTAAACGACTGGTTAATTTGGGTCGCAATGCTTAACACTGAAAAAACAGCAGAATAATGTTATCAAAAAAAGTATGAAAAAGCAAAATCTTTTCAAATTCTAATTTTTCATGGAAAAACTTATTAATTCGTTTGTACTGCCACACCGCTTATCATGTACACGCAACCATGATTATTTAGTATGCACGTACATAGAAATCTACTAGCTATACTCTCCCAGTGCACATGCAAAACTAAGCAGTGGTATTTTTCTCTGAGATTGTTGCAAAACGTTTCCAGGTTCTTTCTGTTTGTTTTGAGATCTGCAATTGTGCGCAAGTTTAGGCAAAGCACAATGACAGTAAAGCGTAAGACACAATACCTGAACTCCGTGTAAATTTTCAGGGGTCAAAAGACGAAAGGCTGAAAACTAGAGCACTATACCGAGCGCCGTTGAAAGTCAACTGCATTAACCAGCAATAAAACATGACCTAACAAAATCAATTGAACAAATAATAATCTTTAACAACTTGCAGAAAACCGTGAGGTTACTACAGTTCTTCTAAGTCTGTTTCTCCCACGACCTTCCCCCAAAACCAGGGGATGTAAAAAGTGGGTTAACGAATGATATTCTTAAAACTTGGTCGACTATCACTACTGGCAACCAACTTCGTCGACCTACCCGTTCTCTGAAATCATCTGGTATCGAAAGTATTAACATGGTAATGAGACAGCACAGCTACAAAAACAATGAAAAAGGTATTGTACCAGAGTTAGAAATTATCAGAGTAATATATTTACCTTACAGTTTGAGATTACTTGAAAGGTATTGCATTTCTGTTCCATAAACTGTGTTAGTTTTTTCCTCCGACATTATCTTTAATTTAACAAATTTGCATTCACATAGCTAAATGAGCAAAATCAGTCGAAAAGATATTTCTGCTTGTTCGTTCAGTTAGACTCAAAAAAGGCAATTCAGCTGCATAAAATCCTTTTCTTGCATCAACTGAAAATTATTTCAACTTTTTTGTCTCGTGTTGTTCATCATATGGACAAAGCCTTTTACTGTGTATAGTATTTTTCCTGTGATATGAAACTGTTTAGAAAAAATAGCCATTCATATAAGCTGCAGCATGTTTAATATTAAGTTTTTAAAAGCAAACGTATAGCAAGAGAAAGTGGCGTGTTTGTTCATGGTGTCAAAAGTAATTTCTAAACACGGGCAAACGAAAAACAACAAGAAGTTGATGCAAAACAGCGACATAATTTTTTTCAAATATCGTGCAGATGACATAAGCGCCAGACTGAGGAACTGTTCAACTCTGCCATTGGGATAATTTAGTTGTAATGACAACCACATCCAAACATTTTGTTAATCACAATAGCGCTAGGATTTTTATGCCATGCTTCTCATAATTCTTTGTTAAATCAAAAAAAAACTTGCACAATTTGGTAAGGCAGAAATTTCGAAAACATTTCAGCTAAAACCATGAACCTATTGAAAACCACGCGGACAACTTTTGCATAACTTGTTTGCAACGATGGAAGTTTTCTTAGTGTTCGTTTTAAACGATACCGTCGCGGAACAGAACTTAGGCAAAGATGCTTAGTATGTCCTCTGTGAACAGCATTTTTAATGCATCTTTAAGACAAGAACCCGTACCTTATTCGTATAGATTATATCCACCACGATTAGATTTATTTTTGCAGATCGTGTTTTTCAAAAGTTGCTGGTAAGAGAACATTCGAAAAGCAACTTGCAACAAAAAGCACACAACCAATTAGAAAAATTATATGAACGCTCACTAGAAACAACAGAAACAACATCGCTAGAAACAACAGAACAACAGTTGAGTTTTTCCGGTACGTTTAAGTCGTTTGTCAATGTGGCATAAGCCATCAAAGCGAAGCCTATTTCAGTCATTGACCTGCAGTTAAGTAAAGAGAAGCTGAAAACGTCCAGTGTCAACGCGCGAACTTTTTTAAACAAATTTTAAAAAACGAGTAGTTTCGCAAGAATTGCTGTTCACGTTTCAGATGTCTTAAGGTAATTTTGTTGGCGTTTATAGGGGCACAATGACAAAAACGTCTTCGATTCTTCACTCATAAAATTTAAACAACATCATAAATGACATTAAGCAGTAATCTTAGACAAAGAACTTACAAACACAAGCGCCCAGCAAAAAGGAAAAAAGAGGTAAAAAACGTCATTTCAAGGACAACGCTGCAAACACGAAACAAAATACGTAAAAAACGTCAAATGTTCTTGGCCTCCTGACATGACATATTCATGCAAAACTAGGTCGAGCCAGTCATCGCGGAATCCAATTTTCAATTTTAAAAATCTTATCGATTGCATTCTTTACGTCATAAACAGTGTGGTCAGCTCGAGTCATTTCTTCTGTGTAGGGGAGGTCGCGATGACCGTGGTCGACCTCAACTTTTTTCTCATCCTTCTTTTCAACTGGAACGGCGGAAATTCTGGAATCGAGCTCCTTTTCCTGTGACTTGTTGGCTTCAGTTGACGACGATGCAGGTTTGTATACTCCCGTGCAAACCAGAAACGATGTGCATCTGCGCAAACGAAAACGATTAAAAAAATTGTCTGCCACATGGTTGAAAAAGGATAAAAATAAACAAAAGTAGCTATCCATTGGTCAAAACGTATATTGTGTTAACCCTACAAAACATAGGCTGAAATCGCAGAAGATTTTCCACAAAATTGTATCAAAAGAACACAATTCAACCAGGATGTAAAAATGAAATCCGAATCTATTCCCTTCCACCAACAAGAAAGCAGGATCAAAACAGTTCAAAAAAAGCTGTGGAATTTGAAAATATTTCTGTGCAGTCTGACTTCCAAAATAAATGCTGACAAACGTGTTTTCACTATGGTAACCATTATCAAGATGCGGAGCACCCACGTGAGGTAAAACCTACAAAAGGAAAAAGTGTGGTCAACTGCAATGAAAAGTTCCCTTAGCGGAAACTGCCAATCAGGCAAGCAGATTTAGCTTCAAACTTTATTTTCATAAGCAAAAAAATGGCAAGTAGAGACTTTGTTTGAACTGGAGATACTGATGATGGTTAAATGCACAAACGTATTATCTCCTGCAACATCTAAGATGCATCTACAGGTTCTTTTAAAGTAGGTTTGAAAAACGAGAAGTTTTGGAAATATATTACTGTAGGTGTTAGCACAGTTACTTTTTCTAAAGAAAAACCTACTTTTTGATTCCACGAACATTGGCAATGTCCCCGTTGATTGCAAAGTGGGATTGAGTTGAAGCAGGTTGTTCTTCGACGCCATTCCTGACGAATACTTGGCGCGAGGCGTGAGGACACCTACTGCAATTGTCATTCAATTACTTCCATATGACCAGTGGAGCTAAGTATCGTTAAGCAAACCCACAGCTTACATCTCGCCATGAAGTTCCATCATTTTCTTTTCGATTTCACTTTTTTTCTTTTTTAAGAACCGATTGAACATATTTGCTCCGTAAATGTCAGTCAGTGGGTTGTCTCTGCAATGTGTTTTGAAAATGAAACAACCGTGGTTAAATCAACGCTAAAACTTTGCCTAGATCAGAACGATGTTTAACTTCAAGTGTTAATCTCAGGCGGTGAAATGCTTTTTTATTCAAACTTTACTGCGAATTTACCCTATCAGCTATTTTCGAGATGGAAGAAACATAGCTTCAAAAAAGTAGTATAAAAAGCAGGCTCACCCAATCGCATAAACAGTCTCCAACTTGGGAATATTTTTTGCTGTTGCGATTTCTTCAATCAGTTTTTGTGAATACTCGTACGTGATCTCACTCGGTTTCCCAATCAGTGCGGTGTAAGTCAGATCCCGGCCGGTTATTTTTTTGTATAAATTCTCCAAGCACACGAGAAATGCTCCGTGTCCGAATCTGCTCAAGAATAAAGAAATAGGTAAAAAAACAAGTATATCAATTTCTCTCACGCAGGTGCAAATTTGCGTTCTCCATTTTGTATTAGCAATAAATTCGCCAACAGTAGCACGTGAGCACTGTGGAAAAGATTTACCTAGGCATGTTGGCCTTAGCCATCCACAGCAGATCCATGTTGACTGCCAACACAGGAAGCTGTTTACAGTTTGGCTGCGGTGCTTGGTTAGGTTTGCCATTCGTCAAAAGTACGTC
>JGI24021J15306_10003543_pt1 | contig 17682 bp, 12 predicted proteins | sample Ectturendosymbi1_FD_15306 | JGI IMG/M metagenome (IMG submission 15306)
CAAGCCGCAGGTTGGCCACCCCTGCTGTAGGGCGTTTAGCAATATCAAAATCAGTGGAATGGTACGTCCAATACAAGTGTGGTCGCACTCCAACAGCTTCGTTGATTTTTAATATTACTCAAAGGTAAAGGTGAAACTATTTTTAAATGATACATAATTTACTGCTTTTCAGCCCATAAACTTGTTTGGTTCTACGTCTGTAGCCAACTGCATAGGATTCATTGCTTCTCAACCTTCATCTCGCGGCCCACATTTTTTGACACTTAAGAAACCGCTCGATTGTTGCGCAATCTATTAGAATTAGATAATAAAGAGTTGCTACGTTCTTTCCGTTAAAAAACAATTTGTCCGGATCGCAGAGAAAAAGTGATAGCCTGCGGTTCACGCTCAAAATTATTGTATCCATGATTGCGAAACGATGAAGTGCAGACTGTTTTCGCGAAGAAACGTTCCAAAATATTTTGTATTGCGAAATTGTTTTTTGGGAGGTCGATCGGTTGTATTTTCGCAAAGTAAAGACAACATGAACAAAGCTTTTTATTGTCAATGTGGCAGTCAGCAGCTCTCTAACAAAAGTTGCTTTCTATTTGGTAGGCACCGTAGTTTACCAGTGCAAAATCGTCTGTAAGGCAACTCGTTTCAGAGCAGCTNCTGCGGGAGCACNGTCTCATCTCNCAGGTTGCTTGTTGCGAGAAGAGTCGTGTTTTGAACAGGTCACATNTGAGTGNCACCTGGTGCTGAAGTAATGCGGACTTGGAAAAAGCACAAGTTGAAGATGGGAATTTCAACTGAATTTTTTGGACGCTTCCCAAATAGTTAATCATCTGTACGTCTGTCTAGTCAGTAAAAAGACTAATGTAACTTTTATCATAATATTTCTAGAATTGGGGCGGCAGCTTCGAACCCCCAACAAATAACGTTGCTGGTATTCAAGTCTTAATTATTTCTTAAATTGATTTTTGCCCAAACCTTCACTTAAACCGCTAATTTGCGTGGAGTGAAAACTTTAGTGTCTTTTAACAAACATCAATGGCTCGGAAGTCTTATCAGTAATAGATTATGTGCATAAAGTAGTTGAGAGAAGATTAAAAACTTGTTTTATGTACATGTGACGTAGCAGACCACTACTTATAACCATGTAAGAAGGTAATCCTGGGAAATGCGGTTGTAGCGATACTTGACGCGAAGTATGGTGCTGGGTATTGTAATTGCACATACTAGCGACTGAAACATCACTGCAATTTAAGTTTTTGTCAGCGGTATTGAAACGATTATCTCACCGTCTCTTAACAGTTTTTCACTTCTACACTTTTGGGTTAGTTTTTAGTTCCCACTTTTTAAAAAGCGGACTATTGTTCTGTTATCTGCTTTCAGTCGGCCTGGTTGATGCATTCAATAGATCAAAAAAACAGTTAAGTTCGCGCACAGGCGATGATTGCGGACAGTACAGCAAGCCTCGGATCGGAAAAGTAATGTGTTGGATTTGGTGCCTGCTGGTCTGTTTCATTACAATTTATCACAACTTTGCTTCACTGTGATAAAAAAGCAATCAGCTAATTCGGCTTGGATGCTGTGTTTGTGCATTATAGCTGGGCGTTTTTGAAAAGTAATAGATCGCTTGACCTTTTGGGTTCGAAGTGAGTACTTCTTTCGTGGACAGCACCTTTACAATCAGAGGTACTGTCGCTAAAAACTATTCCGCAGTTGATTTGATACCAGGCAATGGTGGAGTTGCTCAGTGCTCGACGATCCGATTGCTAACGTCACATTCTTCCATACGGGCCATGACTTGCGTATGTACGCCGACGAGTGTGCCATGCTGAAATTGAGTTTTTTTACCTCCTGGCAACATCGAGTCAGTCTATAGAGAAATCGCATGTTGCGTTTACTTGGATAGTGTCATGGAGTGATTTGTACAACTTATGATTAGGTATGCAACCTCTTCACGATCAATTTTATGTTAAAGATGATTTTAATGCCACTTCATTTCCCTTGTTATATGCGTTTGAACAACACCTTACTTGATTTTGCATGATGTGTTGCGCAGAAATGTTCTTGCCAAAGTGAAAATTGTCTCCGATGTTGAGCTACCGGATATGAACGACAATGTCGGGTTGTGCCAGAGGTGCAAGTGCAATCTTCGTGCAGGTAAGGAGAGCCTTGCAGTCGTCTGTTTATTTTCGTTTATCGTCGAAATTTTTCACAAAAAACAGCGTCGAAACTACACAGAGGCTCAATCAGCCAACTCTTTATATTATACAATCACCAGTCTTTTGGATATTCTCCGGAGAAAATTGTTTGTTTCAACGGTTCCCAATTCGTTCCCCAGTCTGCAACCCCCCCCAGCAACTATAGCTAGCCTCTTGCGTAAACGCCATAAACACCGTCGCAAAATCCCAGAAACATCAGTCAGATTTACTTTGAGAGAATATGAAACAAAAAATTTAGAGGCGAATTCGTCTCTTCGCAGTTGTGTAATATGTTGATGTAAGTGGCAACAAAAAACAGGAAAACAAAACACACCGATGCAAAACTAACTGTCGTCTGGTAGAGGAGTTCTCACCTCCAGAGGTCCCATCGCATCACCAATTGAAAAACGCTGCTCGTTCGTTTTGATTTGAATTTTCACTCATCTAAAAAAATAGCGCCTGACGCGAAAGCTTTCGGCAGTTAAGCCAATGATGAGAGAGGGCGTCGTAAATAGACCAACCACGTCTTGCGCAAAATAATTCACTTCCTTTTGATCCCATGCGTTTCACTTTCAAAATAATTTCCGTTCTCTTTTTGTGAACAGTTACTGAAAGTTGGTATGCAAGAGAACGTAGTTTTAAGCCGTGGCAAAGTGCCGATAATGTCGTTTTGCTAAAGTAACTACTGTCAGTGGTTACACGTTTTTTGTACTGCGCAGTTCTAGGATTCAGTCGCCACATCGTAATTTCACAACTCAGTAATAACAATCTAGATTGCTCGTGAAATTTCTAAAAATTTTTTGCGCTAATAAACAAACAAAAGCAGAGCGCCACTAAAAATAACCATGCAGGTCATGATGCTGAAATGTATTTTGTTTGTTTCGTTTTGATCTAGCCAGTGAAAGTCCTCGGGTGCAAGCTCCTTTGTATCACCAGTTTGACCGAAACATGAAACAAATTCGGCGAACGGCTTTTTCAACAGCCTGGCCTCCATGGGTGTACAAGATGCACGATACGGTAATTTTGTGTCGCAGTCGTAATTGTAAAACTGTTGTATAATAAATTTNTCGTTGGTTTGTACCNTAGGCTAACGGTTAGAACACAAACAGAACGNAAGTGTTACTTTTTGAAACACCAACTTGCTTTGTGCATGATTTGAAGACGCGACCTTAAGTTTGTCGCTTTCGGTTTTACTTGACATTGATCACTCTTTTTCGACCAAACGTTTTTGTTTTGCCTAAACCCAGAAATGAAGTTGGTTTTCTGCGTTCGAGTGTTAGCGTGTGCATGGTGGCGGGTATTGGACGTTTGAAATATTTGGTGTATCGCGAATTGCGGCGGTAAGCGAAGTAATGGTTCCAGTAGCATCAAATTAAGTGCTACATTTGTTGCTTTAAAATTTCACACATCGTCGGTAACTGTATTCGATTTTAATGGAATCTCGGCTGGCTGCTGATTAAAGGTGTACGTTGTGACACATATTTGCGATGGCGGTCACTCCTTTTTTCATTCGCACTGGCCTCACTGACATCGCAGCTGGCTTCATTTTGTTGCTGAGATCCGGTCTGCTGCGCAAATCTTTTGTTTTTTTGATAAAAATATCTGGAGAAGATTGGTTCCGACAACAGCTTGACAGTCCGGTCAGTCAAAAATAATAGATCAGCAATCAAATACAGGCAGTTCAGTTTCTTTATTGACCACCCCAACCACGAGAACATATGGTCAGGAATGCAGGGGCAGGAAGCGACGGCCGTAGCTGTCACTAGGTCACTGCCTCCAAAGCTCAAGAAAAACAACAAAATTCAAGTGAAACACTATTGTAGAAACAAAAATTTGCAAATAAAGAACACCATACACTGAACTAACCAAAAGCACACTGAATGCACACTTTGAAATGCAATCCACATCCGAAAACCCTCAGCCGACATATAAGCTACCCCCACAAGGCTATCCGCTCAAAATCACACCATGGCAGCTCTCAGAAAGTTACCATCACAACTCATAGTTACCCGCGCAAACGGCTTCGTAATAAATCTTGGACAATGGTGAAGAAATTGCTAGCTCATCCGCAGTTTTCGTATATACAGGCGCGCACGTAAGCGTGCACACACACACTTACGAAAGCAAGTGTCTGAGATTTAGACGTAATCACGCGAGTGTAAAACCACTTTTTCGAAAGGTGAGCAAAGTCAAAAATGTCAAAATCAACCCCACAGCCACAACAGTACCTACACTGGTTCCCAAACTTGTTATTCGCTAGCCCCTACAAAACACAACCTGCGGTTTATTCGCCCTTGATAGACACTGAACTGTTTCACATTTGTCGTAATATCCTGCATCGTCGCAAGTGCAGGTTGTGTTTTATGGGTGCGAGCAATCGCGCAGTAAGTGCTTTCAAGTGCTGGCAATTTCCTAACACAGCGTAAATAGGTGATCAAACTAATGTTAGCGGTTGCAACATAGTGTCCATTTTCATCAACTGAACTGGAGAAGGGCTACTGGAAGGCGTTTCAGTGACATGACACCGTCATTAGTCGCGCCATGGTTGAACTATATATGATGCTCATGTACAGAGGTAAGGTGGACCTGGTGGTGATACGTTTGGAAAGTTTGGTTGGTTGAAGCTTGGCGCGTTTCAGCTCTGACGGCGGCGGTTTTTACGATGTTGACGTTTTACAGTTTGCAGTGGCGGAGTTTTGCTACGCGCTCAAACTGTTCTTGTTGCAACCGTGACTTGCGCAGAAACGTCGAAAGACCAGCACCACAACTGTTGAGTGGAAATGAATGTATCGATTTTCGCTCTGGCCGATGGTCGAGTTCCATTACGTCGAACAGAGGCATAATACGCTGCACATCAAACCCTTTTTTGCCATACGATCACAGCACTTGATTTCGTTGCAAAGGCATAGTTTCATCATCAGAATGTAATCCTGCTTCGATTACGAGTTTTTCCTGCTCGACTACATTGGGAAATCTTTGTATGCATTCTATAGTAGTTCCCAAGGCAGGCGGAATCGCCTCCAGGGAGATTTTTATTGTTTTAGAAATTCGTTGGGAAGTTTAGCATTTTGGGAGCGTTTTTATATTTACCAAAACTGGCAAGCAACAGTTGACGTTGTAAGATGCTGTGTGATAAAACCGTTAGTTATACACATCGCTTGTCCATACTTCAGTATATTCGAGCCATACGTCCCCGTCTGTTCTAGCTTGTGATAGTAGCCACTTTTTCTGCTAAAATTTTGATTTGCGCCTTGAAGATGCCCAAGACGAAGCAACAGTCTACCGAAATGAGACCAATGTGATTGAGATAAAAACAGAAAAGTGCTTTTATACCAGTATTCTTAGCAGACGTTAGATTAAATGTTGATTTGCGTTTGTCTTGACTGCGCATTTCATTCGCGTTTATTGTAAAGCCAGTCGACGTTAAACGGAATGGTAGCATTGATTTGATACAAAACGAAGTAAGTGTTCAATTCACAGTCAAAATTAATTTTTTTTCTGGCGACTGAGCAAACGGCCCGGTGTTTGCTGATATGACTGCAACGAGTTGTAAACGCAACGAAAACAAATTTTAGTTGTCATCTGCCAAGTACGATGGTTGCCTTTTTATGTGTCCCTGTGGTCATTGGTTTCAGCAAGGATATCACACAAAAGTGGGTGCTGGTGAAAATATAAATGTGAAAATGCCAGCTGAAGTACAGCATGTAGTAGTTAGCCGATTACTAGTGGGATAACGACCACTGCAGTCCTCTTAGCTTTCATTAGTGCTAAAGATGGTGGACGATTCCAATCAAAAATATTTCAAGGGAGTGGTATGGGAAGTGCTGATATATAGCTTACATAAAATCCATTCTATATGCTCTACAGTGAATTAATGTTTCGAACTGAGAAGTTATCTGCGGGGTCGAACTGCAATGCAAATTTTATTTACCCCCAATTTGGACTCGAAAATAACTTTTTGCAGCGCCTGCAGAGTGCAGAAGGCTCGCTTCTAGAAAAGCTTTTCGACCATGTTTGCTCCCATGTCAACTCCTGTGAATACCGCCACTGCAGGGCGCTCGTGTACAACCTGTTGGACAGATGTTCTGACCGCACGTCAGGCGATCCAGACTGCTTTGATGCGTCACCCGGAAACCTTTTGAGGCTCGTGCTATTGTCAGTTTCATTCAAGTTCACCAAGACTGTTAGCAAACTTCCGTGGTACGCGGCACGTGAAAAGTTGGTGAGAAGCCAAGTGGGGCTTTAAATCAGAAATCAAATCCGATTTGGAGATTCTAAACGTTTCATTTTTTCTTGTTACAAGTAGACTGAGCCTCGCGATCACTGCGAAGAAATTTTGATACATGACCTCAGTGTTTTGAGATGCCACACATCTTAAACAACGATCAAGCTGTTTGTTATTGATGGAGATATAGCGGTTTCTTTTTTGGTGAAAAAGAAACTTTGGGCCTACACTGGTTGAATTTGGTAAATGAAAAACTTGACCTGCGCGAGCTTATGTTCCCAAGCAAGCGAGAATTGTAGTCGCAGTAGATTACCAAAGACCATTAATGATAAATCACCCTTTTGCACTCTTCGTTTGACACGCATCACGTTCCAAAAATTTTTTTATAGCAAGACTAAAATGTTTGATCGCATGCGATGCGACAAATTTATTTGTGGCAATTGGCGGCAGGCCGCCGCAACATGGATGTTGGCACTTGTCAGAAGATGAGATTTTATTAACGTAATGGGGCATACGCCTGTTGTATATCTTGAACAATCGGTGAGATCCAAGAGCACCGTGGACTATGTTCCGAGCCGAACAGAAATTTATTCTTTTGCATAAAAGTGTTAAAGTAGCAGTGAAAACTTTTCAATGGAAGTTTCGTAGCACAAGAGTTCAGTTGTCGCCTGGAACAGTTTTTCACAAGCCTTATCAATTTAGGCGATGGGGACTGCGCACCGCGCAGCTCAAATAGTTGTTTTTTAAGTCGAAATGGGAGGTTACCACAACACCCAGATCAAACGAGGTAAATAACAATAAAGATCGGCAATGCGAGGCACAATTGACTCTAATACTCCTTTGTCTATATTTTCTGGACGGGCACTATCTACATGTTTTGTTGTAGGTATGAGAAGTTAAAACATCAGAATAAAAACATCTGATGCCAAGAACCCGCTTTTTTCTGAGTTCCTTGAGCCACGTAAAGAACAAATACCAAAAATTTGCTGTGAATCCTGTTGAAAAATAAAATTGCGAGTTGTGTCATTGGAGCAGTATTTCAATAGGTCTCAACAAAAAAGCATAAATAAATTAATTAACAGGAAAATATTAACTTGTTGAGTTTTTATGTCAGCGTTTGTGCGACAATGTAGCGGTTTTGATTGGAAATCTATTCTGTTCAGAAACATCAACAAAACTGCATAAATATGGTAAAGCGGTAGGTTTACAAACCGGTATGTGTAACCACTAAGGCTAAAAATATTTCCAGAAGGCGTCTTTATAACGTTTTATATTGACGTTGTTTATGGGTGCCCATGCCATCAGTTTAATCGCGAAGATGACTCCAGTAACATCAGAAAGTGCACTGTTCTTACACAACTTGCCATGGAATTTTTGTAATACCTGTTTCTGCAAACACGCGAATATATCAAAGTTTTAAGAACTGCCACTCGAGTTTTTACGTAATAATTCGAGCTGTTCATTTTGTTGAACTTCACCTCCCGCATTGAACATCCTCTGCTGTTAAGAAATCATCATTGCGTGGATAATGTGCGACAAAAAAGTCCAATAATGTCGACGCTTTACTCTCGTTTCCTTTTCTCTGATTGACAAGTGAAGGCAAAGGAACCGTTCCGCCGGGCACGCGTAACGCGATGTGATCGCATTTGAAAGAGTGACAAGTGATCAGATGTCACATGTAAACGAAAGTCCAGATCATGTTGAGCCAGGCACCATGAGCAATCAGTATCAAATACCGAATCTGCAAAAGCAAGTTACGTGCAGTGAAATGAACATTGCTAATAACCGATCCGTTGATCGAGAGCAAACAGGGTGATAAACAGGCATGCAGTTCACGCTGCGTTTGCTATCGCTAGTCAACAGTTGTGTATTGTAAAAGTCATTTTTTGTACGGGCAAGCTTGAAACATTTACCCGAACATACGAAAAGGCGTGCGCCGCTGTTTTTGCAGAGCGTCTGATTTCAGGCGACGTGAGTACCGATGGCAGTGCTGCAGAAGCACTTGTATCGCGGTTTGCTGCCATCAAAGCATCTCATATATTTTACTGTTATGATAGTGACGTAACAGCAGCGTATCTTTTCATGACGTTTCATAACAGAAGTGTGCAACGTTTGTCGAAAGTGTCAGCTGTATTACAGTTAGTCTCTGAAAAACAAAAACCAGTTTGCTTGCATCGTACCTGGTCCGACTTGTAGGCAGGAATGCAAGTGTCGGATTTCGTGCATGTGACGAGTCCATCAAATAAGGCCCACGCTTTGTACGCGATGCAGTGAAATGCTGCTAGCTCCACGGCGAACTGAACCCAGTTCTGATGGAATAAAAAAGTACGTCTCCAAAGAACTTGAAGCAAATATTCAAACGAAAAGAATGTGACAATTTCGCACCTGAACACGTCGCATTTTTTCCTTGGCAGTTAGCTGTACGCTTGGTCGATCATCGTTCACAAGCAGTATCTTTTGCAATCGTGTACTAAACTGAAGAAGAAAAACAGTAGCCACGATTTGCAAGGTGATATGGTTTTAACAAACATTTGTTTCATTGTAGGGATGGCTCGAAAATGCGGTTGCAAAAATGCGAATAATTGAATTCTACTTCTTTTAAGAGTTGCTTGTTCGCAGCACTTCTTCGGCCGCAACGCTGACTCATTCCGTCCTGACATGAAACCAACTCCGGCGTCAGCCCGCATGTTATCAACCGAGTAACACGAAACAGAAGTATGCTTGCGATTTGTAATGCGTCCTGGCAGGGGTGTGGTGCTAAAAAAAGAGGTGTGGGAACACCGTTCCCACACCAAATTAAAAGGAAGACTTCACCAAATAGTTCCAAAAAAGTTAGCATTCGCCTACGAGAATTTCCACGCTGGATCTTCCTGTTTCACTGATGATTTTTGACTAGCAGTGCAAATCTGCGTGTCGCTAGCACATTTGTGAGATCGCAGTCATGTTTTAATGACATCTCAATTCGCCGTTGCCGAACGTTTCTTTCGATAATGAAGTCTTCTGACCAGCTTCCGGTGTTTACCTCAAAGCTTATAATGCTTACGTGAACTCCGTCTCAGGTTAGGCCTCGAAAAGTTGGACAGGCCTTACAGACCTTCATGTTTTCGGTCTGACCTTAAACTCGAAAGTTTTGTGGTCTTAAAATATTTTCTCAGTCACCCGACATATTATATACGATACCGTTTCATTGTCTTTTGAATATAAAATGCTTTCAAAAATTGTTTTAAGCTTTTACGAAACAGCGTGTGGATATATCGCAGGAAATGCTCGACTTCGTGTTTTGAAGAATGCAAAGTAATATTATTATCGGTTTTAGGCTTGCAGTTTTTTTGTAGCTTATGTTAGTTTTGGCCTTGTAAAATTTGCCAGGTCTCAATCTTTGGTAAATCTACCTGGTTTGGTCTGAATGATTTGGTTGTCGACTACATCACTAGTCTTCTTTTCAGGCCCGTCGATCTGAGCTTTTTGTGGAGCAAAGATTGTTTTGAAAATTTTTCTTACCACCAGCGTTTTTCATCTACTGTAGAAGTTTTTTGCTCTTTTTGCCCAGTTGTTCGTTCTCCTGAGTTCTCTCTAAGTGGTTGCGGGAGTTATCAGAAGTGCTTGCGAAATTGCGAGGATGAGCTAGTTCGTAGAAAGCCACCGCGTTGGAGTGCTTGATGGCGGCGCTTGTGGAAGTTCTTTAACATGTAACTGGTACAGAAAAAGCTAGGAAGTTTTGCGTGTGGCCATGGTTTCTCACAAAAACATGCTTATTAGGCACCACCGTCTCATTCCGCAAGACTTGTTCAAAAAGGCGTTTTAGTCGCCTATCATTGGACAAACCATGGTCCAACTTAGTGGTCAGGTCTACGGAAGGGATTTTTATGCTTTTTATATAGCGTCACTACGCGCACGGTTTTACAAGTTAGTATTGATCAGTGCCTTTTAAGTTCAAAGTTCCAAAGCGAATTTCATGCTTTCCTTGTTTGATCACAGCACTAGCGGTGGGTTGTCCGCTTCGTCGTCTGGGGAGCGTGTCCAACTTGCCAGCGCACAATAGTAACTCTTTTTATAGAATGGTGCGTTTGCTCCTTGCGATTCTTATCAATTACGTTAGAAACATATAGCACTTAGTTTTTTCTCACCTTCACTGGAGCCATGGCAAAAGCCAGAACGACAGTTGCTATCAGTGGGCAATACATCGTTAAGGTAAAAGATAAGGCAGATGTTTTGCTTCCTTGCTCGGAAAGACACTTCAGTTGTTGATTCACAGTGCGTCTGCACAAACAATTGATCAACTTTAGTTTTCTTGGCGATCCGTCATATTTAAGAGAACGTTAGTGAATAGTTGTTCACACGAACTGTGTTTGTTTAAATTTACAACGGGTGCACAACTAGACAGGTGGCCTCGACGTGGTGCTTGGTCTGCTGTGGAAACTGAGTTATTGTAAATTGCTGCTGCAACAAAGTTTGTTGCTGGGAGTTGTCACACCTCCCTGCTTGTGTTCAAAATACACATACATGCGCTGAATCATTGTTTTCCGTGCGCGCCATCCGATTGAATAATTGAACGAATCGAATGCAATATGGTTTACGTAAACAGATTGTATACAATGTTCGACTGACTTTTACCTGTAGACGTTGCAACATTTTTCTGTAACAATTATTCTTCTGGGTTTGGGTTGAAAGTTTGATATTAGCTTATTGTGTTCTTCTATCATCGCAATCATATGTTCGGTTTGAATTTCTCCCTCATGATGCGCTGCTTGCTGACTTGCACTAACGTTGCCATGCTTTCGTGCGGCAGCCGGGTCCAAGTGCAGATCATCGATCATGTCCATAAGCGAAGCGTCGGATAACGATTTGTATTCTTCACACCATAAGTGCATTTTAGTCTGGAAAAAATGAATAAAAAGCAGACCGATTGTTGTCGTTCATCGTTCACTTTAAATAACCATTCTACCACTGTGAGTGGAACACGCATACGCGCTGAGGATTAGTATCTCACCCCTGGTGCATAACTTTGTGTCTCTTTGTATAGTGTATTGCGTGAAGTCGGTGCTTTTGGCTTAGAATGTATTGTTTTGTAGTTCTTATATTTCACTTAAAGGCAGCTCATAAATTCTTGCTGTTTGGAGTTGCGTACCTGTCTCTTCAAACCATTCAAAGCTACGCGGTGCTAGAAAAGTCACCCCTAAGTATTTCAACGTAGGCATGCTTTTGCCACTCTGGTTTAGTGATTTGTTTCGAAGATTGCTTTTATATTCCTCGTTTGAAGCTTGCTCAGACCTACTCTGACCATCACAGCTTTCGAAGGTTGGGTGACGCGCGAGACATGCGCAGCGGTGTCAGGCGAGGGTTTGAACCAGTTGTTTCCCTTCCAGCGCAAGAAGCGCTGGCCCAGCAACGCACTTGCGTTGTATACACGGATAAACCCACACGCGATTCGTGCTTTTCAAGCAGGGCTGTCATAAGCTCATGATTAGGTCTTCAATGAGTGTCGTGCTTCACTGGCAAGGTCTTGGTGCGTTTTTTCCGTTGTCGTTTGTCCGTCAGTAATCCGTTTCTAATTTAAAAGCGTGCTATATAAAAACTCCAAAGTTGTCCGTTGAAATCCTCAGCATAAATTATTTTTTCAGTAGTATGAATTGAATTGCTTAAGCTAAACGAAATGTTAGTTGTAATTTGATGTAGCAATAGTTGGATGTCCATCCTTAAACATGAGGCGGTGTGGGTTTGCAAACTGTCGTTTTTGACCAGATTTTTAGACGAAGGAAATCGAAATTTTGCACCCTTCATGCTAAGGTTGACCTGTTCTGTTGTACCAAATGATGCACGTTGGTCCCTGTGAATTGTTCTACATACCCCTTCACGCTTTGCAACTCACCACACATTTTCTACTACCTCCAAGCTACAAAAACGGAGTAAAACCGGATGTGGACCTGAACATATGCAACCTTGTTGAATAACACTTACCGTGTAATGTGTGTCGGTGTGCGCTTTATAGGACTGCACAGCACTTCTGTCGCACATAACGACAATGTAGGTTGGTATTACAAGCTTGAAGATAACAACGATGAGCCATTGGACGCGATCCTTGAAAGTGTCAATCCCGTACAGTCGACTGGGTGAGCACAGGTAGCAAAAGTAGTCCGTCATACTTCCAGAAGCGTTGCACAGTGGGCTTCTAAGATAAATTTTTGCTTTCTAGTTAATGCACATACCTGCAGAATGTTGCTATTAACTCTCCAAGCATCGTCTCACGACTTCACATGAATTAGTTTGCTTTATTTGATAAACTTAATTTTAGTGTATGTAGACAGTTGCACAGTGGTGTACAGATCAGATAGCAAATTTTATGAAAAGTCATTCGCGAAAAAAGAAAGTATAATTTTTTACCGAAGTTAGTTCCACTTTTACCTGTGAACCAAAAAAGCCAAGTTTTTACAAAGATTGGGTTATGTAATTTCGTGACTTGCCCGGACACTTTTCGCTAGTTCACATTGCAATGTAGTACAAAACATATATCACAGTTTATGGTAACTCAGAATCTGAATGTTGGCCGAAGAGGCTTTTGTTTGAAAAAAATAGCGTTTGATTTTCGATTGCACGAGTTAAGGTTGAATCTTGAAATTTTGCTTTTACCGTCAAAAAATTGATTTCCGGCTCACCATCAAAAACGGAAGTGCTCGTAAATAAAACAAGTAACGCATCGACTTTACTAGCTCTTCCGGACTCCCTTGCCAGTGGCTGTGATAAAACTGAAACCACTAGACATCGCTTCGTTCTCAGCCCTTCGCTGTGTTTCTTACCTTTCCTAGAGCCTGCGCTCTAAAAGAACAAACACAATCCAACTCTAGGTGTGTCTTCGATTAAAATTTGCGTTGAAACCTCGCTGTGGTTGATTCTCCTGCTAGCTGTGGCGTTATTGTTGCTGCGTGTTTATATAATTTCAGCTTTCACGCAAGAAATTTCTTAAGCAAACTGTGATCGAGGTTTAAACCAGCGTTATCTCTCCAGAGCTGACCAATGCTCAGAACGGCAAGTAATTTGTGGCGATTGGGCAAAGAGGCTTGCTTAACAATCTGCCACAGGAAACAGGAACGACGCCGAAACCGTTTCACGAAATTACTTCCTGAAACACTCAACAATTTGCGAACCAGCGGCTACGTCAGAATGAAATGCTCGACTGATTTTGTGTTGCAGGCCTTTCTTCGCATGGCCATTTTTACGGAACTGAAAGAGTGGAACCAACGGCTCCAAGAAAAACAGTGCCCGTTCGGTGCGACCGAATTTTCCTTTTGGGTCATCACCATTCTACCTTTCAGCGACGATCGTCGACTGCAGATGTTGCGTTTGGAAAGCGCAGTCGAAAGACTTCGTTACGAACTTCAGCTTTTACGTGAGGTAGTCAACGTCATGAAATATTGGCAAGTTTCTCTCAGATAAATACTATAGTGCAGGGGTGGGCGAACTTGTTCAATAGAAGAGTCATCTGCAGAAAACCTAAAACACCAGCGAGCCGCAAAATCAGTTTCTAGTGTCAATAGAAATAAAGTAAAAAATGCAAGTTTTGCATAAACTGATCTTCAGTAATTGAACTACAACAACGCATCGTTTATCAATATTACGGTAGGTTTTTGTGATTTGCTAATTACCAAAAATCTGAACAATCCGTTGGCAAAACCTGTGCGAATTAATTCTTTCAAGTGTTCATTTGTTAGGGTTGCACGATGGTTTGATTTTACGAGATTCATTACAGAGAATAAAAATTCACAGCAATGTGTCGTGCTACTGCTAAATACAGAAATGAGTCGTACATTGTCCTTTTAAATTCTGGGTGTTTGCTTTCCAGAACCTGTCGCCAGAACTCAACTGTAGAGTGGCATTGACTGAACTTTTTTAGAACCAGATCTTGCATTTCGGTCAGTTTCATTTGTACACCAGACAAGTTTGTGACAGCCATCACCTGCCGCACTAACGTTGAATGGATTTACAGGGAATGCAAATCAACAAATATAACTCCTCCAGTTGGTCCTTGGCCTTGCGATGTATTTGTATTCTTCCACTTCTGCAGTTGGCTCTTTGCGAAGAGCATTCGTTCTCATTCTGTCAGTTGGAAATTACAGAATGATTTTGACATTATGTCTCTTTGCAAAATTTTAATTCGTAAATTTTGAGCTTAGGTTTTCTGTCTTTGTTAACAAATCGCCTCGACTCCCTGGTAACAAACCTTATGATAAACTCGTGCAAGCACATTGATAAATGAAACATGGTGGACTAACTGTGGCAGGCTTTAAATATAAGGCAACAACTCTTTGTCCATTTGAGATATCGCTATTCAGGTAGAAGAGCCACACAAAATATGCCGGCGAGCCGCAGTTTGCCCACCATTGCTATAGTGCAGGCTCTTTTTTAAGGAAAATGTTAGGTACCCGGTATGGACCTGTAGGGACCCGATTTCTCTGATTCTAGGGACCCGATGACAATTTTTGCTGATTCTAGGGCCCCGAATCGGGTCCCTAAAACGTCTTAGAAAAACCCTACTATAGTGCATTGCTGGGTTCGTTTTCGGTCGATGTGCCAGTGTTACGCGTTATGCAGTGACTTTGAGGTCTTTCGTTTTTAGTAGTAAAAACTAAAAAGCTATTGTTTCGCCGAGACCTTGGTCGAGACATCGTGGCTCTGCGTAACTTTTTCTGATTTCACTGCAGTGCACTGTTCTCACCTGCTCTGGATGTTTCCGACGCGTTGCTAACAGAGAAGACGTGTTCAGCATGTCCAATTCAGGGCCAATGGCCGCCTACGTTAACCCCGGAGGGGTTGTTCATGAGACCTTGACGTTGTACAAAGCCAGCGGACTTGCTTACGTTGGCCGCAAGTCTACCGAGCACAGCTGGTTTCCCGGGTATGTTGCACGAAGAGAAAAATTTGCCAGCACGCAATGCAGATTCCTTCAACTTGCAATTTCGCTATCAGTTGGCTATTTTGTGAATTAACAGTAACTTGCTTTTGATGTTCACACCCAGATATTTTTAAGGATTGACCTTGGTGACCGTTACGACATTTTGAGAGACCGCAATTATTTTATCTCACTACGAAGATGGTCGTAAAGCGAGGTTTTAGTGTATTTTGGTGGTGTTTATACAACGTTTCGGTCTCCCAAAACGCCTTAAAAACACTGTTTAAACCTGTTTATCGAAACTAGAAATGACTGTTTGATTGTGAGCTGACTAAGAAGACATTCAGCTCAATCAATCAGGTGTCCATTCTCGACAGCAGGGTTGCGGAGTCGGAGGTAAAATATCCGACCTTTCCAAAATCTCCGACTCGGCAAATTTCCAAAATTTCCGACTCCATAAAATGAATGAAATTTGGCTTAAAATCAGTGGAAATCGTGGTACACAGCAAGAAATCTATTTCAGCAAAAGTTTAAAAAGAAATTGTACCATTTCAACGGGAATTCCTAATTTAACAGGGTGATGTAAAAAATTATACAATTGGACATCCGGAGTCGGACAAAAAATCCGACTCCGACTCCCAGTGTTGTTAGGAATCTGACAGCACCCAAAATCCTCCGCCTCCTTACGATTCTGACGCCGCAACCCTGCTCGACAGTAACCAACGCTGTTTGTGATGCCCGAGGTTTTCCTTCCAGCTTGTTTGTGTTGTGCTCAGAGCTTTTTTAACTGATCCATAAAAGTAATGTTGACGTCGCAAGTTTTGGATTTTTGTCGCTCCGACTTGTTTTTGAAAAATATTCTTAATGCTGACGTTCAAAGAAAAAATTAGGTGCTTTGACAGCTGAAGGTTCCTTTGCTTCTTGGCGTGTTTTGTTTTTTTCAGGGTCAAGGTTTCAGGGCAGCTTGTTTGCATTTTCTGAAAACTGTTTAGTTTGCGAAAATTTTGTTATTTTCACTGTGACCGTTTGATTATATAATAGCGCATACGTATTTGTCCCAGGAGGTTGATGCAGACTTTAAATGTCATGCAGTAGTTTCAGATTGTTTCATTTTTTCGTTAATCGAATCGCTTCGAACCACATGCTGAGTCGCACGACTCAGCAGCTAACGACTTCAGCTAACCCGGGTGCATTTTTTCTGGTCACGTAATTTCGACAGCTTTTTGCGGCGCTGGATGCTGCAGAAACAGAGTTTTGACAATAATATTAAGTCCGAACACTTTTAGGTGAATGGTTGTCTATCGGACAAGTGATTAGTTGGACTGCTAAACGTTGTTGTTGTTCATTAACAGTTCAAAAATATTGAAAACACTTGTGGAGAAGTAGTGATGGGTTTAGTTATCATAGTGCTTCCGACGAATTACATTATTTTGTTGGAAGCATGTCCATAAAGCTATAAGCTAAGCAAGAGCTTTGTTTCTTGAATAACCTTCTTCCATAACAAAAGTGCATGTTTTCTTGCAGTTATGCGTGGACAATTTGCGAGTGCAAGACCTGTCGCCGGCACATGGGCTGGAAATTTACAGCTACGAAAAGCGATTTGAAGCCGCAAAAGTTCTGGGGTTTGACCAGGTCAGCCCTGCTGCCGAAAATGTCTGGTACGGATGATCAGGATACGTCGGATTCTGTTCCCAACGATCCTGATTATGTCATGCACTTTTGAAAACTTGTTTTTGTTGATTTGCATGTGCAATACTACCCACTGGTTGCTTGATGCAAAACAAAATTTTCAATCAGAAATTAGTTAAAATCGTCTTTTGATTTCGCAGAACTTACAAAGTGTTCTTAAGCTTCTGTACTTCATTTTATGAAAGCCATGGTTGCAACGTGTATGTGTCGGTTAATATGTAGCGGTGAACTCCTTTTACGCAGTATGTCTTCGCAACTTTTGCCACGCACATTGGTCTTGCGTTACCACAGAAATGTTCGCGTAACCAGCGCTGAAGATATTTGCTTTTTTCTTCCATATTTCTTAGCAATCGAGTTTGTTTTCATTGCTGTAATGAAAACCGTATGATTCTAGTGATTGAGCGCACTTTGGCCTTTGAACAGTTTCTTGTATATTTTGCTTGCACCGTCGCATATGTAGGCTTCCAGTGCAACTGTTTTCTGATGTTTGCGTCATACACGATGCTTCATCCGCGTTGAAAACGAGTGTTACTAGCAGGGCTATGGAGTCGGAAGTCCTGTCATCCGACACCTGGAAATTTCGATTATCCGACTCCAATTCCGACTCCGACCTTCAGCTGTATTAGTTACTTAAAGTGATAATTCTTTTCAGATGAATTCATAAACCCTACTTGCACTTTCCAGGAATACGGAAA
>JGI24021J15306_10003544_pt1 | contig 17680 bp, 13 predicted proteins | sample Ectturendosymbi1_FD_15306 | JGI IMG/M metagenome (IMG submission 15306)
GGGGGTGGGGGGCACCACCGGCCCCCCCCCCGCTGGCGACGGCCCTGCATGGCACTCAAGTCTTTAGGATTTTGTAGTTTTTTGCTGATGATAGACTTTATATAAAAAATTGTTATTCTGTGGCTCCAATGAACTCAAAGTACTTTATACTGTATATGTCTTGAAGTGGTTTCAGACACACCAACTTAAATTGTCCAAACAAATCAGTAAAAGGCACAGACCGTCAGCCTACTTTCGATACATACTGTTTGTCAGCCTATTTTTCACAGTATAAACCTGAGTGCATTTGGAAAGCGCTGTCCTGGAAATGTGCTGCACAGATCGAAGCGTGCGCCTTTGTGTAGTCACTCTTATCCAGTGTTTCCCAATCTTTTTTGGCTTGTGGCACCCCTATGAAGAAAAATGTAATTTGCGGCACCCAGTGGCGAACCCATACCAATTTTGCTTTGAAGTTTGGTGATATTTTTCAAATGTATTTTTGACGGTGCATTGAAAATCGTATTGGCTCGCGGCATCCCTGGAACTAACATGGCACGAATGGCATAATTAGAGGTTTGCGCCAGTGGGGAACTCATCTGAAGGTGGTCCCACGGGCTACTTTGGGAAGTCCACTAGTCAACACTCAGAAAAAACATGGGAAATGGTGTTGAATCCGGATGTGAATGGCTATATACTAAGACTCTAAAGTCTAAATCACCGGAAAATACTCCGAAATAGGCAAAAAAACAATATACACTATTAAAAACCGAAATATAAGATAAGTGGGGGCCCGGTTCTTACATTTAGCTTGCCAGGGGTGCGATTCATCTTTCTTCTCCCCGTCAGTTACGCCACTGCCTGGCACCCCGGTTGGGAACCACTGCTCTCGTCTCACAACAGCCACCATTTGTACATGAGCTGCCGCTGTCTTTTTGTGTCATCATGCGCATGCGCTTTCAGTTCAGCTCGAGGCAGAAAAATCGGAAAAAGAATCTCTGCAATCAAGAATGTGGGGTTTGCAGCGCAACATCAAAATCTTGCAGTCTGAGAGAGATGTACTGGAAGATAAGTTACGCGACTGCATCACGACCTTTGCTGGTCTTCGGAAATCTATGGCTCAGGTCGGTTTAAAACAAACTCACGCTTACTTGCAGGACATTACACAAGTAGAGTAAGTGTAGCTACTCCAGCGGCAAGGTGCACGTTGTGTATGAGTGTTTTTGCAGACATTCGAAAAGCGTGCAAAAAAACAGTGATTGATTGTGATCATGAAATAATTTAGGTTTCGTGCAGGTCTTTTGTGATAACAAGACTTTTTGCACCTGCAGCCACTGACATGTATTTTGGTCAAAGGGAACTTGTTTTATTGTCTTCGTGTTACTCTATTTTCTCATTCACAAAATCTAAGCATCTTGGCCAAGTTTTAAAGAGTTTAATGTACAGTAAATTCTTGAAAATTAACTATGAGCATGAGCTTTGCAAACGTCAGTTACTGTGAGCGAAGAACCTTTGATTGACATCAGCAATGCTACTACCAGTGTATGTTTAACACTCAGCTCGAAACATAAAGTTATTTTAAACGATTTCCACAGACACCGGTAATTTGCACCTATTCCACTAGTTTTATAGGAGCTACACAAAACGGATTCAGTCAAAGATTTTGCATCATAATCCACGTTGTAACTTTTCTTGAACTTCAATGCAGCTATATCGCATTTGTGATTGTCAACACTGCGTCTTCATCATGGGAACACAACATGGGGGGGTGCAAGTTCTAAAAAAATCGATAATCTCAGTATGCCCCACAGGCACAAAAGAAATGATCAATCAAAGATTTGCTTTTGAAGTTCGACCTCTAACAAAATTTCTTTTTTTGCCAAGACTTTTCAGAACACACTTAAAAATAGAATTTATTTGTAAAGTTTAACTAACATTCAAACCAAAAGTACGGTACGGCGATTATGAGAATGCTCACAAGGAACGGCAAAACTAAAATTATGGTAGTACCGAGCAATTACTCGCATGCCAAAAACGACATTGAATAGCAAGTTATCAAAATATGTTTGACGCATGTGCGATTTAACTATTTTATTGCTAACAGTTGGAGATGTGCGTAATCCGCATTCATTCATTTTTATCTTTTAGCAGAATGCCGGGAGAGGCGAAGAAGTCGAGGTGGTCAATTGCATGGACAAAATAAAGAGTCTCCAAGCGTTGATGCAGAAGTTGATTGAGGCTCACCGGCAAGAGCACATTAATTTTGTTTCCCTTTTAGAAAAACAACCTTCCGTTTAGCGCAATACAAATCAAAACTAATGGACAACTGCTTTAGCGGTGCAGATGTTTTTTTTACTTTATCATCATGCTTCCAAGAAAAGCTGCCTACGATTTTTCTAAAACGATTAATTTTACAACGCTAGGATTTTGTGGTTTAATTTAAACACGTTTTTTTTAACGATGGTTGTTGGATACAGTGGTGTAAGAGGCGGGGGCGCAGGGGGTGCAAGCGCACCCCCAAAAGTTTTGATTTGTTTAAAATTTGGGCAAAATCCCTGAAAATCCGAACAGAATCCCCAAATATCTAGGCAAAATCCTTGAAAATCTGGGCAAAAATGGTGCCCAATATTGTTTGACTTGAAATATGGCGCCCAACGTTTGCAGAAAAACAAGTGAAGACCATATTCTGGAGGTCACACCAAAAAACGGTCGGCAAAATTTGCACGACAACTTTTTGCGCAAGTTTGGGAAAATTTGTGCAAAAATCTTTTGCACCCTCAAAAATTTGCTTCTCCTCCACCTATAGTTGGATAGGTTGGAGAGAGGCCTGCAACGCATTATATTTATGTCTGGAGAATATAAGTTTGCTGTTTATAATCGATGACTCTTACTGAAATAGATGTAAACTTTGGTGACAAATATAAAGATTAGTTTGAATCGCACGCGTGGAAGTCTTTCGGGAGATACAAAAACAACAACTCAATGCGAATCCATATTCAAGTTCACTTTCATTATTGGGAAAACAGCAAAAAGACTTAAATCTTCGAACTTTTGTTTCCAAACCAACCAGGGATTTTCTTTATTGTCTTATGTTACTCTTACAGCACCAAAATCATGGCTCTTTCGCAAATGTTTCAGCTTATCGTTAGAAGACGTCTCTATATGCCACTGGCGCTTGGACATGCATCACTGCCAGTCTGCTTTCCTTGCAAACAGTTATGCTTTTGTGTTTTCCGCCACACTGCATGTTTTCTTGCATTGCTTGCACTTTCCTAAAATGTTCCTGTAGAAATCAATGCCACTAGTGTTTTGCTCCATTTGTTGCCGCCACATTGCACGTACCGTTCGCTTTTTTTACTGACTGGAAGGCACACCAACGCACAGTACAATTTTATGCTCTTTTGATGGTTCGGGTAACTATCGTGAAAAAGTAACATGTTTGCAACAGTGTTATTGATTTTGACTTGAAATCAATGTTTTGCGCAGAGACATGAAAGTTTTGACATTGCAAATAAATTAAAGGTGTCTTAACTGATTTTATTGGTTTCGATTAAGATATTTTGTAAGGGCTATAGAAACTATTAAACATTTGAAGACGAATTGCAGCAATAGTATTACAAAACACACAAAAAACATCGACAGCTTGTTGTACAGTTTCTTTGTCAGAAAGTGATACGTAGTGTAGTAAAGCATTAAAAATACAGTACACCGAAACAACTTGCACCTAATGTATATACGCAAGGCAAGAGCACTGAATAAATAACATTTTTCACAATCAGTTCTTCCCGGGGATTGGAGGGGAAGACATATCTGGAAGAGGTGGTACTTTGTACGAGTTGTGAGGAGGAGGCGGAGGTATGTTTGGCCGCGACGCCGGCGGAGGAGGTGGAGGAGGAACGCCGGGGTTTGAAACTGAAAAAACAGGCGGTGGGGGAATGTCTATCTTTGAATAGTTAGGAGGCGGAGCACTGCTTGTTGATGCAGGCTGAGTAGACGGATCTCCTGATCCAATCTGGGGGTCACTGAGATCTGAAAGCGTACGCAAAATAAAAAAGTTATTCAGTGAGCTTAAAATATTGTGATAACGCCGACAGTCAATAAAATGTAGTGGGATCCAGAAATACTTAAATCTTTACTGTAGTTGAAAAAAATGTGAAGTGTACGCACAAACGACTGCGCCATCTGTAACACTCGGGTTATTGAATGGCTGGCAAGCAATAACCTTAAATCTAGCCAGAAATATATTTTATATATTTAGTTTCATTTATTTACTTTTGCTTCTATGGTTGCCCGTGACATAATTTCTGTTTCGGCTTCACATTGCAACATTTATTTATTGATCTGAAGACACGAAAGCTGTATAATAAATGTAAAACTATACCCATCAGTAATTATCTGGCTTTTGCAACCTTACCTCATGGGTGAAGTTATCTAGGAGTGACATAAAATTACCCGCCAAACCAGGTTTTAAGCAAAGCAAGTTTTCAGTGTTTGCAATAAGTTTTCAATGGTATTTACAGAATGATATTAAATGCATTACTTCCCAAAGCTGGCAAGCATAAATACAAGTTTTCCTTGTGGGCCAGAATATGTAATTCATCGGCACGCGCCTTTACACATTCACAGAACTCTAAACTCGTTCGTCCAAGATATATATGTACCCATCTTTACAAAGCCGATTTTTTAAAACTTCAGTTGCAAATAACTTTTACTGTTTGAATAGACTTTATTGCGGTACTAACGTGGGTGACTTGCCTTTATTTTTTCTGTTTATGTCTTCGAGAGACATCATATTCGTGTCAACCATTGGTTTGAAGGAAACAGACATTTCGTAGCTACAAATTTTAAGTGTTTTATCCAGAAGCATTGGGTGTACCTCTTGTTGACAATATGATTTTAAGAAACATCACAGTGTGCGACAGCGCTCTGGCAAACATTTCGCGTCAAATCCGAACCGAAGTATACCTTGAAGTGCGTAGCAGTCTTTGGTGAAGCTCAAGATCGGTTGCTTCGTGCCGGGCAGCTGTGCGCCGGTGAGCTTGTCTACGCACCAGCATTGCTCCATTTCGTAGGAGCACTGTTTCGGATGGTACCAGCCGTTGCTGTCGCACACAGGCAGAATGTCCATACGATGGGAATTCATTAGAATGTCTCTTTCCAACTTGCAACCAGGAACTTCACCTAACAAACAAAAGAGCATGTTTCGCTTGATCTGTATAGACATGCATATTTTTTACCTATTCCGCATTGTACGCGTCAACATGGACGTATTAGCTCATAGGCGCAGCCAGGGGGAGACCAGAGGTCATTCCCCCCCTTAAATTTTTAGCATATCTAATCATTTTGTGCTTTGAGAAGCGGCGTCCCAAACGAAAATACTGTTGGTTGCCTAAAGTCAAACATTTTTATCCCACCAATTTTTCGCTCCCCCCACACATTTTGGGCTGGCTACGCCACTATATTAGCTGTCGTTAGCTTTAATTTAAGCAGAAAGTTCAAACTTGTGGAGAAATAACCGCCTGCAGAAATGCGCATGGCTCCACGCTCCGCTAAAGCTAGTAATTTTGGCGAACTGACAAAAGCACCAATCAGGATGGAAGCACTCACCTGTTGAAAAATCCTCTGGGCAAAATTCTTTCAACACGCACTTGCCATCGCTGTCTCTGTAGTAACCATTGGGGCAGGTGCACCTGGGTATGCAAGCCCTCGCTTTGCTGCAAGTGACCTCTGGGTTAGAACATGGGGCGTCGCACAATCNGGCGCAGTCCGACCAAACTTCATTTTTCGTGTCGTTGCAGACTGAAATAAAAAAGCGCNTTAAACTGAAAACTTTTCCCAAGANTTTATCNAAAGTTATTGTATACTTTTAAAAAAGAATTTTCTCCTAGNAAAGGATTAGTCATTATTCTCTTACATTCTGAAAATATATTTTGCCTGCCTCTTTTTGACTAAGAGCCAGGGATTCTCACCAAGTATCCAAGGTGTANNAAACATGNATATCATAGTTGGAGTGGCATACGAAACGCAAAAATTATCCGATATTTACTTAAAAGCAATATTTAAGAATAATTGAAAAACAGCTACCTGCCATTTGTCGAACACAAAAGGGCTAGCACTGGAAATATAATGTCCTCTATTGCAGTTTGTAACAAGCAATCCAAATTATTTTTGCACAACAACTGCGTTTGCAAAGAGCATGTATTTCTAGATTACATGTAGCTGTTGGGCAAAAGCAAAGTGAAGTTTAGCAGCTTTTTTGTGCCGAGTTCATACTGCGTCGCTTGTGCAGACTTTATTACCAAGTGCATCTGTGGTTGCGGTGAGCAAAACCACATCTGAGCACTGATCTAATTCATCTGCGCCGAATACTTGCTACCGGCCGAAACACAAACGTTTCTTTTGTTCAAAGAAATATTTTGATTCACGACTGAATTTCAAGAAAATATCCGTGGCCGATAGAGGTCAGGTTGTTTGTTTGCTGGACATAGTACGAGTCGAGGCATAACTTACAGAAGCATTGCTTGAGCTCGTTTGTATACTTACAAACATTCAAATTGTTTTCTTTCATACCGGTATTTTTAATGTGCACGTTTGCGTTTGTGAAAGCTTGTGCCCAGGCCCGTAGCAAGGTTTTAGGGTTAAGGGGGCGAAATGCATTTTTAAGGGGGCAAGATCTTTGTTTTTTATATATGTTTAAAATAAACTGTATAAAACAATGTGGGCACAACAAAATTAGGGGGGTACAAAAATAATTTGGGCCCACTGCTCCCGAATGCCTCCCTGTGGCTACGGACCTGCTTGTGCGTGTGCGCGTGTCTGTTTGTGAGTGTTGTGTCTGTTTTAAGAGTCATTATATCGAAATATTAAAAATATATTTATTTCCTACCTGTTCCCGAAGCAAAATAAAAACCTCAAAAATAATATTTGCAGTAGCCTACTGTAACTTTAAAGATTGAGAATTGTTTCTATCAACCGATAAGTCTTGTGCCGTAAAATGGTAAAATGCTTTGAAAACTAATTATCCAATGTCGTTAAATGTCTTTCACTATAATGCATTTTAAGCAAAGCATTAAGAATCGATATGTTAGGAAAACCGTATTGCTTGAATTAGGAAAAATTTGCGGTTTACGGAAAAGCGACTTGTTAGTTACGGTACCTGGGTAACTGCTGAATGAACACTGTTCTTCAGGAATACACTTCTCTCCTACGTCAGCTTGTACATGACCTGGCTTGCAGGCACATCGCGGAACACACTCCAGAGCCGCACAAGTGGCATTTTCTCCAGCGCAGGTCGAATCACAAGGTGACGCACACGAGTTCCACTCTCTTCCCAAAGACGAGTTACACGCTGAAACAATTACAAACAAAAATATTCAACATGAAAAAACTACAGTATTCCTGTGAGTTACAAGCGTCTTCTATAAACATGCTTATTCCTGTTCGACTTCTCTAGCATGACACTCACGTCGCTGCAGCATACCCGACATTTGGCAACAGCAAGTTCACGCATCTTTGACTGCTACATGTAAGTTTATTAAATGACTGTCGATTAGATTGTTTGATTGATTTCTTGTTTCATACGACTCAGTTAATACACAGAAACAATACAGTTATACAAACAGCCATTATTCAAAGAAAGTAACAAATTGCCATGGAAATTAGAATATAAGAAAACACAATGGCAATGTTAATGCTGAACGATATTTTGTTTGCTGCTGTTTCAAGATGAAAATAATTTAAATTTTGACATAGCCCACGAGAAAACGTTTCGCTCAAAGTTAAGATAACCTACCTCTGGCCAGCTCGCAAGTTGAAGTTGTAGAGCCAATCACAGGGTTCGTGCTTCTGCTTTTCGGTATCTCACTGCCATCTGGTTTTACGCACCAGCAACTTCCCGATCCATCGCATTGTGTTGCTGACCACAAACCGTCTTGGTCGCAGCGGGGAGCATCGGGACTTCCCCTTTTGGCGTATTGCATGTAGTTGCACGAGTGTGGTTCTGTTCAGCACAAAACACGTCATAGGCATATGTTCGCAATTTTGTATTCTGATTAAAAAGGCTCTTAACACTAACATTCATAGGTTTTATACATAACGCTATTCCTTTTGACTCTTAAAGTCAGTGGTTTGATTTTTCAATATGCCAAGTTGCTAAAACTATTTACACGCTCATCTTGAAGAGTGTGCTTTAAAAAAAACATATATTTCCAGCCTAGAAGTTTTCAAAAGTATGAACAAATTTTGCAAATTTCTACACGGTTAAAATCAAGAGTTCGCCGTTCTAGTTTTATCTTTACCTGGGCACTCCCTGACAGCCACGCATGTCAGGTTTGTGTCACTCGCCCGTACAGTACCGCCAGGGCACTGGCAGTCCAGGTTGCATCTCCTGATACAGGGCGGCGACGGATTTTTACAAGTTGCCGGGCAGGATGTGGCGCAGCTGGAAAATATCATTACGCCCGGACAGTCTGTTGAAATTTAAAACAAACGTTATGACGCTCGGCAATTGGTGAAGTCCTTCACACCAGGACAACTTGACTCTGCTTGAGTTGACTTTGAGTAAAGTGGGTAAATAGTTGGTTTTACTTTGCGAATCAACGGCAGAAAACCCAGTGTACAAGATGCCCATACGTACAGCAATAGAATTAACGCTTGAGACTAATCATTTACTCACGCAACAAAAACTTGGAATTTAGAAAAAGTGCTTTAATCAAGTCTAACCATTTATTGTAACGTGGTTAAAACCCAAGCAGAATCGAAAAGAAAATTATTGAAGAGTTAAGCAATACAGAGCACAGCAACTACATAGTGACCTCAATAAGCACAGCATTTGCAATGTGTATAGTTAAAGGCTAAAAGGGATGAGACCTGCGCTAATTCAAAGCGTGAAGTGTTATGCCCATTAAAAATAGCTTATAAAAAACTCACAAGTTTCAAAACGTTTAAACATCGCGGCGTTAAAAAAGTGTTAAATGAATTTAAGGAGGCAACGTCTTTCTACTATAGAAGAAGACAAACCTTTGAATAAATTTTGACTAAGTCCATTTAGGTCGGAAATTGTCGGAAACCTATTTTTTTATTTCATATAGGAGGCTCGAATGTGTTTCTGCATTTTTGCTGACAGGGCCCTGCCTATAAACATCTTACATTAGTCATTTTATTCTTTCCAGTGATTTACCTTTCAGTTTTTTACTTAACTCACAAATAATATTTTATATTAATGCCAAGTTTTACTTTTCGTTTTTTGGTGTTAGATAAAGCAAAAAGTAAAGACAATGCAACGCTTCACTGACAAGCAATTGCTGATGATGAAAATGACAAATATTTTTGCCCAGTCACGTAAACGTTGCTTTCCAGAAACCATTGTTCTGAAGGAACTCACTTTTAGAAACAGTTGTGTTGGGAATGGTACGGAAAAGACAAGTATGGCTTTGTGTATTTGACATTAAATGTTATTTTATCAGAAAACACTCCCACAGTATCAAACTGTGAGGAATATTTTGATCTTTCAAAACTACGGGACAAAACGCGTGACTGCTCTGGACAATGATAAAAAGTGCGGGCTTTAGCTATGTTGACAGCAGGTGCATTTTAATTTTAAATGTAAAATATGTTGTTTGTGGCTGCAGATAAGCGAAATTTTCTCGACATGGTGGCAATGAATTGCAAGCAACAGTGTGATTGAAACATGACGACGGAACAGTTTTAACAAACAGCAGCAAATACGTTATATTCAAAACGAGTTTACCTCCGTAATAGTTACAGTCCAATGTAAATCCCTCCCGAGGTCTTTTTGTTCCTGGGACTTCCTCACCAGTTGACTTGAAGACGCAGAAGCACGTTCCGCCTTCACACCGTTTCAAACCGGCTGCAAAATAATTGACAATGTTATACAGAAGATAGAAATACAAATTACTGTACATAAAATTTTTAAACTTCGGTTTAAAATCGAAGAAATCGGAATTAACTTTCCCAAATCGATTTTTAAATCGGTTCTTCTTCAATGAGGTACATATTGGCAGAAGTCCAAATTTAAACCAATTACGCTGAAGGTCACAAGCCGTCGATTTAGCAAACGTTCTGTAAAAGAGCTAGTTACTTTTTTTTCAAAAGCACATCGTAATAGACTTCACAAAATGAAAGCAGGTAAGTGCGAACTACGATTCATTTTTCGAAGTGCTACATCTAAGACACCAAGCGGTGGCATCACCCGGAATTAGTCTCTGCGTGATTCATTGCCAACCTTGGCAACCGGCACAAGTCCAAGTGCCTCCGAGCGATGGTGCAAAAAGCAACTCGGTGTTTGTGAGTGCTGGTGTGCATCGGGTGAAAAGACAACGCAGGGTATTCGTTGCTTTGTTCCACTCATTTCGATGGCTATCAGAAAGCGGTCGTGGAGGTGGAAAAATTAGGGGAATACGCTTGCGGTAACTGGTCTTAAATAACCCTGGATTAATGATCTTAATCTGCTGCAGCGGTGAACATGGAAACGCGTATAGCAGATAATTTTCTCCAGACCAGGTTCGACATCTTATTAGAATGCTTACGCGATAGCTTAGGAAGTGTCCGGTGACTCAATACATGTTTGCGGTGGATTTTTAATCTTAAATCGCAGATATACTTCGCGCATACAGTTTAAACCGAAGATTGAAAACTTCCTAAGCAAAGCCGCAGCGTTCCAAAGAGGTTTGTCATTTCGATTTGAAACTTACTACCTAGAGAAAGGACACCAAGCGAACTTTCTCACTTTGAGACTTCAGATCCGACCTATTGACAAGGCACTGTGCTACGCCGACGCACTTCCCATTCTCATCACGAAGGTAACCATCCGGGCAAGCGCATCTTCTGCTGCAGGATTTTCTCAGACTGCACATTTTTTTCGGTTCTTCACAAGTTGCGTCACAAGGAGTTGCGCAGCGATTCCACTCTTCATTCAGTGTCGCGTTGCACGCTAAAAAAAGGTTTACGGCCGTATTAAACTTCAATCCATTTTTTAATTTGTTCTTCGAAGGCCGAAGCGAAAGAGATTTTAATGAAATCATGTCGAATGACTTGAGAGCAAGTGTTTTTACTGTCAGCAAAAATTGATGAAAACAGTTGTTTTCAGAAAACCTGATGTGATTTTATTTGAATCGGTGTTTTTTGCATTGTTGTTTCATATACGACTTGGCTAGACTTCGCAGTTGCATTCTATTCTTGACTTTTGAATGGTTAATTGTGTAGAGACTTCCGTATGACAGATTCTTTTCGAAAAGTGAGACAAAAGTAGAATTTTCACCCAGGTTACATCTGGGTGTACATTAAATCACCGACAAAGCAGAAAAACAGTAAACAATATTTGAACATGGAAAGGCGTACGCTGCAGATGAGTTCTAGTCTAAAAACACTTTTATTACGTCACTGCAGTCACGAAAGTGTTAAGCCCGGCCTAGACAGAAACTATTTTGTGGGGACGGTTGCCACGAATCGATTTCTATCTGGTCAGTTATTTCAATATAAAATTGCCTTTCGCCTGCGGCATTGTTGACACCGAGATCGTGTGTAAAGTTTTGAAAAGAACAAGTTTGTTATGATTCCGGATAATGTCAGGCAGAAGCACTTAACATGACGGTTTCTGCAGATACTTGCCGGCATAAAAGTATCGGTAACGGTTCAGCTTGTGCTGGTTTTAAACGGTGCTTAGAACAAACGAAGCCTACATTGAGCAGCTGAAAGAATCTTCTATGGCAACTCAAATAGTATCTATTTTCAAGTAGTTTAACTTGAAAGATAGGTCTTTTGCGCGGCCACACGAAAATCTTTTATAGCTGATGCAACATACAAGCAATCCAATGTTCAGCACAAAACACGATTTACTTGGTGGTGGACACATCTCTGGTAGTACGCAGATTTCTCCAAACAGGACTTTTCCAGCAGGACAGCCACAACCTGGCCTGCAAGACGAACTGCAGGTCGCAAAAGAGTCAACAGTCTCGCAGGTTGGCGCGCACTGAGGACAAGTTAGAAACACTTGACCGCCGGAACACACTGTGAAAAGAAAAGTATAAACATTCCACATATCTTCAATGTGCGTTTGTTGCATCTGAATCTCCACATGTTCAAGACGTAAAGGACTGTCGTTTTGCAATAAAGCTTGAGTGCTATTAGCTCAATGGTTGGTTTCGACCATTGGTTTTTAACCTATTTTCTACCACCCCTCCCTTAAGTAATTGTCATTTGTTTCAAGACCCCTGACTTTGAATATTTTTTGAAAACAAATGTATTTATTGGCAATTTATTGTCAAACTTTCCATGTTTTAGAGCGGGTGAGGGCTTGCGCCGCCCTGGAAATTTATTGACAAATTTGCAGTGATAAAAAATGAAAGGTTAAGAACCATTGGTTTTGACAAATAATGATTCTAATCGAGGAAATCTGGCGAGAAAGTCTGCGGGAGACGAAGGAAAGTCTGCGGGAGACTGACTGTAAATTAACATTTAAACTGAAAATCAAAGTTGAAGCAAACTACAGCCAAATGTATTTTTCAGAACGATGCAGCTATATATCGTTACGTCAGCGCTTTGTTCAGATAATGACGATGATTTTAGAGCTATATCACTGTCTTGCACTGGCAGGCAGGCTTGGCAGCGTATTGTTTGCAATCTGATTGTTTTGAAACATATTTTCCCCATCAGTAAGTAAAAAGGAGCAGGGTTAATACTGAATAAAGAGGAGCGGGATCAAGATCAGAGTAAAGAGAAACGGAGCGAGCACGGGTTTGTCTGCAGCTTGTAAGACTTGCAACAAGCTTTGTCATTTTTTCTCTAGTTTTTCCATTCTCTTTCGCCTTTTATTTTTCGTATTGTTATCACTGCAAATTTGTATCTAATCGCTTGCGTTGGACTAAAAACCGCCTATTTACAAATGATTGCTTTGATAAAAATCGGCTGCTCCATTTTTCTAAGTCACAATATGACATTGCAGAGCGACAATCTGCAGACACACTGGCGTTTTCAGTGTGTTTTCGCGAGTCGCACATCCCCAGATTAACTCGTTATTTCATTCAAGTCCATCAGTCACGTGCCTGGTGCGTTAGCAGGGCATGTGTCTTTCCGCACACACACTTTGTTGTCGTCCCTCACGTGACCATCAGGGCAGGCGCAGCGCCGTGCACACGGCAGCTGTAGGCTGCATGGCTTCGTTGGATCGGAACAAGTGGCGTCGCACGGCGATGCGCAATCGCTCCATCTCTCGTTGCGTGACGCATCGCATTCGGGCACTGCGAAAATCAGAAACGTTATCAATCATCAAAACCTTTTCAATTCCTGATCAACAGATGATTGACCACGCAACACAAGTGGAAAATAACGGAAGAATGCAAACTCGGTCAGTCCACAGCTACAGAAGTACATCTGTTTGGGGCTGTTTTTTTTCGTTGAGACATTTCGGTCATTTGTCCTTTAATAGTATTTAAACTCGCCGTAACTTTATTCACTAGAGTATATTTTCGTGCATGATGACCAAGTTGACTTTATTTTTTCAGTCATTTGAAAAAAATTCGGTTTATGACCGAAAAACGACTGAAAAGGGAAGTAAGGACAACTCCCGAATCTTTGAGTGAAGAACGACCTCGGAAGAGCCATTTAGGTTTGAAGCAAGACGAGCTTAGTCAACCAGCCGAACTGTAGCAAAAGCTGGAAAAAGTTGTTGAATCCAACTCCTTGCTTGTCTCTTGCTCAGCGCTAGCGCCAGACCACTGGCATATATTCGTTCGTAATTATATTTATCGTGCTGCTTGTCTGCTCTACTGGTCGCTCTTGCTCCCGTTCTGTTCCGAAAACGTTTTTCATTGTTTTGACGTCGCTTTCGCGCTCTTTGTGCCGTCAAATCGACGCTGTGCTGACGTAGAGGTGACCCGCACTTTATCTTTGTTTGCATCGAGCACGAATCACAAAGGGCGATTGCGTTTCGAAAAGTTTACACAAAACCGTATGTTAGTACTGTATGATGAGTGGCCAATTTTAAAAAATAGGACACAGTTTTTGTGAGGGAGCGTGAGGAGTGCCATCCTGTTTTTTAGAAAGCAAAACATAATGGACCTGCGCGTAGAAGTTGTATAAGCAAATGCATGAGCAGTTTAAAAAAAGAACTGTACATACACCCAACTCACGGCCGCTTAGAAAGGACAAAAAGTAAAAACTAAATACTGTGGAAGCGTTTAAGGACAAATATTTTATGTGTCCATGCCAATTCATTTGGTGTTCAGAAAGAGATTCGAATGCTCTAAGCCAGGGTCGCCAAACTTTATCATCAGAGGGCCACATAAGCTATTACACAAAAGTTCTAGGGCCGGACATCTTACATTAAGTTATAGTTTCGGGATATGTTTTATTCTACTAAATCAACAAAGTTTTCGTAAACATAATATTTGTTTCATTATTGACAAAATAGATTAGCGTGCCGCCTGAAAAGGCTTCGCGGGCCGAATTTGGCCCGCAGTCTATAGTTTTGAGACCCTGCTCTAAGCCAGTGGTTCTTAAACATTTTTTCTACCACGCCTTTCTTGAGTAATTGTCAATTGTCTCAAGGCCCCTGACTTTCAATATGTATATTGGACGGAACACGTTCCCGGTCAAAACTTTCCATGTTGTAGAGCGCGAAAGGTTCGCGCCGGCCTGGAAATTTTCTGACTCCCCTTGGGAGGCGTGCGCCCCCTGCCGTCAAGAACCACTGCTCTTAGCAATCTAAGGCGAACGGTAAATCTATGCAAGTTATGGAAGATATCGGCTCTTCATAGTGCAGGCATTTTTATTGAGAGCCTAGCGAGAATAGCTAAACGAAAGACAGATTTTCATTACCAACCTGCTGGGCACTCCTCGGACACCACACATTTTTCATTACCAACCTGCTGGGCACTCCTCGGACACCACACATTTTTCTCCGTTCAGAAACGTTCCAGGAGGGCAGAAGCAGCCTTGCTGGCATTGAAGCGTGCAGATGTTTGTCGTGAACCGTTCATGACAACCAAACTCACAAGACCCACACGTTGTGTATTGTTTCGTTGCAGGGCACTCTAAATAATCACGGGAACAGATTATCAACAAGGCAAAAATTTTCATGCTGGTGAAAGGAGGTCGGCAGATTCTTGCAAATCCACTGCTTTTGTCGAAAAATTTCTACATTTAGCAAACCATGTTCTTTGTTGTGGCGCAAGTTTGATTAAGAAATTTAAATTTCTTGATAAAGTCTTCCCAAAGTTGACGGAGTGGAATCAATCAGCAAATTAAAAAAAAAATATGAAATCGATTTCTCGTTAACTACCAGTCCATCAGTCTTGAAATTTGAAAGCAAATGCTTACAGGTGAAATGCTGAAGGACTAAAACACGAGCAGAGAAATAAGTAAACTCTAGATCGATCGACACTAAAATAAAGATACAGATTTGAACAGACAGATTCATTTTGGTTTTGCTTTAGTCCTTCAGCATTTCACCTGTACGCATTTGCTTCCAAATTTCAGGACGGATGGATGCTTGCGTAGTTAGGTGAAATCGATTTTATATTTTTAAACATTTGTTGGCTGGTTCGACTGTGATAACTTTGCGGAGACTAATTGCTTGAAGACAGATATGTGCAAGACCGAATCATCGTAAAGTTATAAAAGCAGAGCCCAGTTGGCTGATTCTTCGAAAGTTTGCAGCAAACTTAGAGCTCTTATTTGTCAAATTTAAGTTATTTGCTAATCGGTGAAGTTTTTTAGAATAAGCTTCAAAACTGATGTTCGTGTTAACTCGCATTGAAAAAATGAGCTCCGATTAACCTGCAATGTGCCGGCTCAACTAAAACAAATTGCCATGAAAGACGAAAACCACCAAAAAAACATAATATGCTCTTGACTGATTTCACCACAGAGGCACAGGGCATACCGTAAGCACTCCTGTAGCAGTCCACCGTTCCTTGACGATGATAAACAATTGAAATGGATCGACCAGTCCACGTGTTGACGCACCAGCACCGGCCATCCACCAAACATTGCTCAGGATGGAATTGAGATGAAAGCGTAAAGAAGCATGTAGGTACCCAACGCACAGGCGTTCGAAGCCTACGATTCAACTGCTCGAAAAAGCAGGAGAAGCTTGGCGTCACCCCTGCAAGCACAAGTTCATCATCAGTGTTGCAAACCACAGTATCTTTGCAACAGATCTTGCTTGTGATCTTTACACTAGCACAGTGTCATCTGAGATAATGCAGTCGCTTGTCAAGGCAGCCGTTGTGGCATATTTTTTCCTCTTTTTGTAGTTATCGTTATCAAACACAACAGAGGTGAGCGGTAAGAACTTAAGAAAAAGCTGGATGTCAAGTGTTACAGCTATTTTACGTGTTGTAAAAGTTAGCTTATTTACTCAAAGTTTTTGTCGCCGAAGTAAAATTGCTTACAAAATGCGTACAATCCCTGGTTTTGCGATAGTCTGTGACGTCAAAATAACTGTTCTTGGCGAAATTACGTCATTGTGCAGGATCAATTCAACTTCACCGATTGAACTGCCAACAACAGGTGACGTACTAACGGATGCAGCAAATAAATTTGCTTCTGTGACGGACTGATCCCACTATTGTATTGCTTTCGTAACCCACGTGTACCAAGAAAACCACCCATGAAAGTCTGTATATGAAGCTTTGATCTCGAGGGATTAACGCTGTTGAAACCTAAGATAGGCTTACATATTTATGACTGGGTAAGAAGTCAAACCGAAAATGTCACACAAATAACGATTTATAGCTTACCCACTGTTGCGGCCGAGGCAGCATAATTGGCTATGGCCACCAGCAACAAAGTCCCAATCAGTTTCATGAGGCTTGAATAGTCCAAGTATTGGCTGTTTCAGTTTCTAATCGATTCAGTACAGCAAGCGATTCTTGTAAATTCGTCGATGTTTCATGCGTTCTGAACACCTCGTCAGAGTTTTTATAACTTTTGCCTGCAAATATATGACGCAGATATCAAAACTTTCATGTTGAATCCCCTGAGGCGGCCAATGCTTTTTTTCATTTCGGCATCTACACACCAGGTGTGATTAGGACAGGCAGACGTATAGCTCAAGGCAAAAGGTTTTTCACTAGGACACTTAGTACAGTATATTCAGATTTCCTGAGTTTTCGATTGCAGTGGGCAGTGGCAAAGAATTTGAAGAATGTATTTTGTAACGAACCTATCCCTTCCCTGGAAAAGATGTGCTTGTTTCGGGGCTTTTCCGACAGACAGGAAAGTGCTATTTTCCAACTTCTCGCAAAAGTTTTGGACCCGTGCGAAATGTGAATTTCATTTTGGACCCGTGCGAAATGTGAATTTCAGACGTCGTGTCCTTTTGTCGAAACTCACTGAAAATGGCATTTGCCAGCGTCCACATGTGATCAGCTCAAGATTTTCATGGAATAATGCAAACACAAAAATTGCTAAGTAATGAGCTTCAACGTTTTGAACATTACCCCACTACCTCGTCATGATAACTTGAAAAATTTTACTTTATTTTCAAGGTGCAGTTTTGAGAAAAAAATTCAAGTGCTAATTAACAGTTCAAAATATTTACGCAGAAAACTCAAAACTGCTTCTAAAATTGAATGAATGAAGGAGGTTGGACTGAAGATGGACTGAAGATGCCGTATGGCGAAATCGATTTCCATTAAATAACATCAATGCGTGCTGATTTTTGTTACTGGTGCAGTGTGCA